>Ga0209025_1001023_pt1 | contig 41159 bp, 49 predicted proteins | sample AraplaMF_Col_mLB_FD_184256 | JGI IMG/M metagenome (GOLD analysis project Ga0209025, IMG submission 184256) | Arabidopsis root microbial communities from the University of North Carolina, USA - plate scrape MF_Col_mLB (SPAdes) (version 2) | ecosystem: Host-associated > Plants > Roots > Endosphere... | reverse complement strand
CAAGTAACCTTTTTGAAGGAAGGTAATTCATAAATTTACTAATATTAGACTCATTGCCCTCTTCATAATAAGCATAAAGATGGATTATAATCTCGGAATAATCATTATTGTAGAATAGACCCTGATATTGCTGCCTTACCTTTTCAGTCACTTCCATACTATTCAACATATGTGCTAATAATATTTGTTCAGCACGAACGTGTGCAGGTAATAGTGTCTTAGTAGTAATATCGCGTTTGATATCAGTTTTTACTTCTGTTACATTTGATATACGATTTGCCTGATTACTATATTGTCCAAATTCCTTCTTAAGTACTTCAATCGAGATAGAAAACTCTTTTGAGAGTTGATTTAAGTAATAATCTTGTTCAATGAGTTGACTTAGTTTAGCAATTTCCTGTAGCATCTCTTTAATATACTGAAATTTTACGGTTTCATCTAAAAGATTTTTTCCTTTTCGATGATATTGCAATTTAAAACTCATTAATGATACACTAGCTTCAATAATAGAGGTATTGAATTTTTCAGCACCAAATTGTTTTATGTATTCGTCTGGATCTAACCCATCTGGCATTTGTGCAACCTTAATTGTGAATCCTTCTTTTTGAAGAATATTTGCAGCCTTTTCAGTTGCATGTATACCCGCCTGATCGGAGTCATAACAAATGATAATTTTATCAACTGATGTCTTTAAAACTTTCGCTTGATCCTCTGTTAAAGAAGTTCCCATGGTAGCAACCGCATCATGTACACCAGCAGAAAATGCTGAGATAACATCTGCAAAACCTTCCATCAAGATTGCTCGGTTTTGCTTTCGCATGACGCTTTTAGCTTGATAGTAGTGATATAATAATTTACCTTTATGGAAGATTGTAGATTCCGGACTATTTAAATATTTTGGTGAACCTTCACCCATTATTCTTCCGCTAAATGCAACAATCTTACCTTGATGATTATGGATTGGAAAAATTATTCGATTACGAAATCGATCATAATAATTCCCATCACGCTCATTTCTCACAACCAGTCCAGCTTTTTCCATGATTGGCATGGAATAACCACGTTTTTCTAATACCTTTGTTACAGCATCCCATGAGTCTAGAGCTACCCCTAACTCAAAATGTTTAATTTCATCTTTTGTTATGCCTCTATTGATTAGGTATTCTAACGCCTGTTTACCTTCTGCTGTGTTTAATAGCAAGTGATGATAATACTTTTTGACAAACTCATGAGCTTCATGCATTATTGCCTGCTCAGTAGATTGCGGATTTTTCACAGTGTCAATCGTATCTGAAGGTAGAGTGATATTTACTTTCTGTGCGAGCTGCTGAACAGATTCTTGAAAATTCAAACCTTCAAGCTGCATGATAAAGGAAATAGAGTTTCCACCAGCACCACAACCAAAACAATGGAAAATTTGTTTCTCAGGAGATACCGAAAAAGACGGTGTGCTTTCTCCATGAAATGGACATAGTCCAAAATAGTTTCTTCCTTGTTTCTTCAAAGGAACATATTCACTCACTACATCAACTATGTCTATTGACTGACGAACCTGTTCAACAAGTTCATCGGGAATTCTGTTTCCCATACTGACAGCTCCATATACTATTTTATTCGATAAAACTCGCTGTATTCCTTCAAGTTTCGACAATTATTTTCACTTAATTTTATTCTCTCATCGAATTTACTCTTATCGAGCTTTAAAAGTAGTAATAATTATCTAACAAAAATTCTACAGTAGTTCATAAGCATTGCATTTAACTGCTAGTTTCGGTTTATTCCAAACCCATTTATTTATTGCTTATGATTAATTTCTACATGTCTTTTGTAATTCCTTCAAAACATGTATCGATTTATGTAGTTTTATTTCCTACTTGAAAAAACTTGAATTATCTAGGAAGCACATATTCATAGTTTATTCGTAAGTATAAAAAGTTAAACCTATTATTAACTCTTTTCATACAATTTTTTATTATAATCTATTTCATTATGGAAATCTAGCAATAAGCTTAAACAAATTATTATTTAAGTATTACATTAATTATTCTAAAAAATATGAAAACACATTAGAATTATCTAATGTGCTTGTTTTGATAATAATGGCTTAATATAACATTTGCTGATTCTTCAACCGCTTTACTAGAAACATCAACGATTTGACAACCAATTTTATTAACAACTGTATTAAAATGCTTTAACTCATCTTCAATTCGTGCAATATTAGCATAACTCGCACCATCATGAAGGCCCAAAGAAATTAGTCGTTCTTTTCGAATATGATTTAATTTTTCTGGAGAAATCATTAATCCGAAACAACGCTCTTTCGGAACTTTGTACAACTGCTCTGGTGGGTCCACCTCTGGAACTAAAGGTACGTTAGCTACTTTGTAACCTTTATGTGCTAAATACTGTGATAGAGGTGTTTTAGAAGTCCTAGACACACCTATTAAAACGATATCTGCTTTTTCAATCCCTCTTGGATCTCTACCATCGTCATATTTAACTGCAAATTCAATTGCTTCAATTCGTTGGAAATAATCCTCATCAAGCTTTCGAACAACACCAGGTTCATTTCTTGGCTCAAGCTTATTAATTGATGCAAGTGTATCAATTAGTGGTCCGATTAAATCATAAGCAATGATACCTGCTGTTTGAGCTTCTTTAAGAATTGCTTCTCTCATATCTGGTTTTACTAAAGTAAATACAATAATTCCATTATTCTCTTTTGCTACTTGAACGATTTCAATAAGTGTTGCTACATCTTCTACATAAGGTACCCGTCTAATTTCTAACTTTTGATGAAATTGACTTATTGCAGCCTTAACCACATGTTCTGCAGTTTCTCCAACAGAATCAGATACAACATAAACGATTGAATTGCCCATATGTTCACCTCTTAACTTTACTAAAACATATCATTGTTCATTATGTCTACTATCGCACGAGTAAAATTTGTTTTTGTAAATCGGCCAATGACCTCAAGTCCATGTTCACTCTCACGAACTACAGGAACCGCGTCAATTTGTTTTTCAATTAAACTCTTTGCTACACTATGAATTGTATCATCTTTATAACAAATTGTAATGTTTGGCATTCTAGTCATGATAATATCTACTGGTAAGGTATGCAGATCCTTATTACCAATACTTGCTCTCAATAAATCTTTTCTAGATAAAACTCCTGTTAAAATAGAATTTTGATCAACTACAAAAAGTGTCCCTACGTCCTCAAGGAACATTGTAACGATCGCATCATAAACTGAAGAACTCCGATCAACAACTACTGGTATAGCCTGAAAATCTTTAACTGTAAGTTTTTTGATTTTCTCAATAATTTGTGCCCCGCTCGTTCTTCCTGTGTAATAATAACCTACTCGAGGTCTAGCCTCTAAAAATCCAGTCATTGTAAGAATAGCTAAATCCGGGCGAAGTGTAGCTCGTGTTAATGCTAATTTATCTGCAATATGTTCTCCGGTTATCGGTCCATTTGATTTAACAATTTCAAGAATTTGAGTTTGTCTTTTAGTCAGTTCTATTTTTCCTCACCCCTAACGATCCAATATGTTATACTCTCTAATTAAATATTATATACTATTTTTACAATTTACAAAACAAAGAAGGAAATAGTTAGCCTATTTCCTTCTTTAGGTTTCTGAATTTTTATCTGATTTCAAAAAATTATCCATAACTTTTAACTGATCTAAAAATTTTCGAGCTTTTAAATAAATACCACTGTACTCATCGTAATAAGAAAATAATATTTGTTGTAAGTTTTTTTTCGTTTGGTCACTAACTTCTATTTTACCAAGTCGATTTACATCAAAATGATAAAACAATCTCATTAGTTTTACCGACTTTTCACTTACAGGGTATGCATAAGGATCAGTATGTTTACATCGCTGACATAAAAACCCACCTTCTTTGACTGAAAAAGCAACAAATACATTTTCATTTGCACTACATCGACAATTAATACAATTATCAAAGAATGGAGGATAACCAAGAACAGGTATCATTTTTGTCATAAATAAATAAGCTAAGACCTCTGCGTCTGCGCCTTCGTTCATATGCTGAAGAAGCTGTAATACTAACTCGAATAAATAAGGATTATTCTTTTTTTCATCAATGGCTTTGTCAGTAAGTTCAACAATAATAGAGGCATAAGAAGTTGCGAATAAATCGCCCCTTACATCTCGAAAAGAGTCAATTAGTTCGCCCTGACTTAACGTTCCTAACCCAGAACCCTTTTGAATTAAAAATGAACCATATGTAAAGAGTTGTGTAACAGAAGCAAGTCGACTATTAGTCTTCTTCGCTCCTCTTGCCACAACTCCAATCTTGCCTAATTCTCTTGTTAAGAGAGTTATGATTACATTTGATTCACCATAAGGATTTGCACGTAAAACAATTCCTTCTACACGTTGCAACAATACAACTCACCATCCGTTTGGATGAAGGTCAAGTATGTAGGGAATCAATATCAGCTATTTCTTCTTCAATGTAACTTTTCTGATCCACATGTTCCTGTTCAAGCTTCTTAAACAATAAATATGTCTCAACATTTCCAGTTTTAGAAAAGACATCCCAGGTAAAATTCAACATTGAGAAACCACCTTTCAAGAATAGCTACAACTCATTGCTCATTACCTATAGCCAATTACATTACTTTCCCTGCTTACTTATAATGTGACCTTCTCTCCCGTTTTTCATGTGTATAAAATTTAATAAAAAAATAAATAAAAAGCTTGCAAATCTCCAATAAATATGAAAATACTTCTTAAGTAACGCAAGCATATACTGAGCACGAGTTTCTTATTTCTAACTGTGTCATCCTGCTCTTAAGTGCTTGTCCAATTTTGAATCAAATAAGGAGAATATTCCACTCTTTATTATCCCCGAATAGTTTAAAACAGCTGATTTAATATTCGTCCTCACGGAATCCCATATCTCGTAATTGAGATAATCGATTACGCCAATCTTTTTGAACCTTAACCCACAATTCCAAAAATACTTTCGTATCTAGTAAGTTTTGTATATCTAATCTAGCACGTTTGCCAACCTCTTTTAACATACTACCTTGTTTACCGATAATAATGCCTTTTTGAGAAGTACGTTCAACAACGATCGTAGCATTAACATAGATCGCATTTCCTTCTGGTCTTCTTTCAATTTGTTCAATAATAACAGCAATTGAATGAGGAACCTCTTCTCTTGTTAGATGTAATACTTTTTCACGAATTAATTCAGAAATAATAAATCGTTCTGGATGATCAGTTACTTGATTCGCAGGATAATATTGTGGCCCTTCAGGTAAATACGTTTTTATTACTTGCAGTAATCGATCGACGTTATTTCCTTGTAGCGCTGATATAGGTACAATTTCAGCAAACTCAAATAGATCTTTATATTTTGTAATTAAATTAAATAGCTCATCAGGGTGAATCGTATCTATTTTATTAATTACTAAAATTACTGGACTACGGGTACCTTGCAGCTTCTCAATAATAAATTCATCTCCACGACCTAAGCCTTCATTGGCATTTATCATAAATAATGTAGCATCAACATCCTTAATCGAATCTTGTGCCACTTTTACCATGAAATCACCAAGTTTATGCTTGGGCTTATGAATTCCAGGTGTATCAATGAAAACAATTTGTGCATCATCCTCAGTGAAAACACCTTGAATTTTATTACGAGTTGTTTGAGGCTTGTCGCTCATTATAGCGATTTTTTGACCAACCACTCGATTAAGGAATGTACTTTTCCCTACATTTGGTCTTCCGATAATTGAGACAAAGCCTGATTTATAACTTTCTTTATTCATTTAAATCCTCCGGTGTGAATGCTCCTGGCAATAATTCTTTTACTGTAGTTTCATGGATAACTCCATGTAAGTTTGATAAATAAACAACTGTATTTGGGTCACATAATTCAAATAAGACTTGGCGACAGGCTCCACATGGTGGAATTGGCCCCTTTGTATCTGCGACAACCGCTACAGCTGTAAATTCTGTAATTCCATCTGAATATGCTTTAAATAATGCTGTACGTTCAGCACAGTTTGTGAGTCCGTACGATGCATTTTCCACATTACATCCATGAATGATTTGACCATTCTTTGTTAGTAATGCAGCTCCTACTTGAAACTTTGAATATGGTACATACGCTTTTTCTCTAGCTTTTATCGCTTCATTTATTAGTTGTTGTTTATCCATGTTATATAACCTCCTAATATCGCCCAATTACGAAAGTGGGGTCTTATTAACGTAGTATAGTAAAATATGGAAAAAATAGCAAAACACCAATAATTAGAGACACAATTGCTGCGACTAACACTGCCCCTGCTGCTACATCTTTTGCTTTTTTAGCTAATGGATGTATCTCTGGGGATGCTAAATCTACAACTGCTTCGATTGAAGAATTTATAAGTTCAAGAGAAATAACAAGTGCTATAACTAATAGAAGAACTAACCAATCTGTACGACTAATATTTAAATAAATGGCTAAAAAGATAGCAATTATAGTCGCAAATAAGTGAATTTTAATATTTCTTTCATATCTTATAACCGTCCAAATACCACTGAATGCAAATCCAAAAGACTTAAGTAATGAGGCCCCTTTAAAGTCTTTCAAGTCCATATTTTTCTAAAATTTCCTTTTGTTTTGTAAACATTATTTTTTCATCAGCTTCATTCATATGGTCATATCCAAGTAAGTGTAGGCAGCCATGAACTGCTAAAAATCCTAACTCACGACGGAACGAATGCCCATATTCCTCAGCCTGACTTTTTGTTGTTGGAATCGAAATGACAATATCCCCTAAAGTTCTAGGTAAGTCCACTCCAATAATTTCGATTTCACCTTCACCTAGTTCTTCCATTGGGAAAGATATTACATCAGTAGCACGATCTTTTTCACGATACTGCTTATTTATTTCATGAATTTTCTCATCATCAACAAATGAAATTGAAATCTCAACTTCTCCAGTTACACCTTCATACTCAAGTGCACATTCAATTAAACCTTGCAAATCAGATTGTTGTTCTTCTGATACCTCGTTTGTTTCATCAATAAAATCGATTTCTAGTTGAATCATTTTCTCACCTTATCTTTCATCAGGATACTGTATTCTCGAATGAAATGTCCCTTGAAGTGTTTCACATAATGATTTTTCAATTATATGTAATTCTTTTAAATTTAAGTCACACATTCCAAACTGTCCATCATTTAGCCTGTCATTCATAATTGATGAAACAAGTTCTTCAATTTTTTCCATATCTGGATCTTTTAACGAACGAACGGCTGCTTCTACACTATCTGCAATACCAACAATTGCCGATTCTTTTGTATGAGCTTTTGGACCTGGGTAACGGAAATCAATTTCCTTTACTTCAGGATTTGATTCTTTTTCCTTGTAATAAAAAAATTTCAATAAAGTTGTACCATGATGTTCAGCAGCGATATCAATTATATCTTTTGGTAAATTATATTTTTTTAGTATTTTCACACCATCACTTACATGCTTTAAAATAATATTTTTACTTTGGATCGGTTTTATTCTGTCATGTGGATTGTGGCCACCCATTTGATTTTCAATAAAAAATCCTGGATTATTTGTTTTACCTATATCATGGTAATAAGCCCCAACTCTTGCTAATAAACCATTCGCACCAATTGCTTCACAAGCACCTTCAGCTAAATTCGCAACCATAATACTATGATGATAAGTTCCTGGTGCTTCTAATAAAATCTTTCGTAATAACGGATGATTTGGACTTCCGAGTTCCATTAATTTAAATGAAGATACCATTCCAAATGAATCCTCGACAAAAGGCAATATCCCCATTGTAATAACACTTGAAAGCACACCAGAAGTAAGTCCCATTAATAAATAAATACCAATTTCAACAGGAGAGTACTGTCCATTACGAATAAGAATTAAAGCTGACAATGTCACTATATTTACTAACGAAATTAAGACACCTGCTTGAATGATCATCGATCTTTTGTTTCGTTCTTCACCTAAAAATAATACTGCGATCGAACTAAATAAAATATAGATACCTGTTGTGTAATTAATAGCACCGTTTACTTCAGCATTAAACATAATACTTCCGCTAATCGAAAAGATAATTGCAGATACCATTAAATAGCGATTCCCTAACAAAAACTTAATTAATAATGTACCAATCGCAACTGGTGCTACGTAGACTAGACCTGAAAATTCGATTTTCTGGAACAAACTTACTATTTTTAAAATTAAAAGAGTAAAAATTACAATACCATAATAAGCAACAATATAATTATTATCTTTTTCTTTTAACGATTCAGTTTGTTTCAAAACAAAGTATAACAGTACACCTATTAACAAAATTAACCCAATATAAGGCTGCATGGATTGATTACTCTTAAGTAACCCAACTAGCTTTAATTGATCATATTTTTCTTTCGTTATTGTCTCTCCTACTTTAACAAGTACTTGCCCTTGTAAAATATAGACACTATCTACACTTTCACTCTCAATACGCTTTCGTTCTTTTGTATCTTGTGCATCAAAAAAGTAGTTTGGCACAATCGAAAACTCACCAATTTTTATCATCGCATCTCTTAGTGCTGGATTCACACTCACATAAGAGAGTTCTGTTCTTAATCTCGCTCTAGCTTCCTCAATTTGATTCGTTGTAATTTCATCGGACATTACATTATTGATGGCTGTATTTAAAGAAGCTTTCGTGATATTAAGTTGTTCAAGTGAAGATTTAACTAAAGCACTTAAGACATTATCTTCAAAGTTTTTACGAATATCTTCAGGAAGTCTGTCTTTCACTTCACTAATTTCTTTATTAATTAATGCTTGTCCACTTACTGTTGCACCTTTTTTTTCGTTTTCACTTTTAACTTCAGTCACTATATCAAAGATTGAATTTACGATATCTATTCTGTTTTGAGTAAAGTTTTCCTCATATTTATAAACATCTTCTACTCTTGCTGCAGCTTCTTGTCTTTTCTTATATGTAGCAGCCTTGTCCTCAATTGTTATTGGAGAATAGATTGTCTGATCAGCAATTGATAAAAGTTGAATATCGTATTTTACAGGTCTAACATGACTAATTAAAAGAAGAAAACTTGTTAAGCCCAATGTAATGATACAAAATAAAATGACAAGTGATTGACTCTTGAATCTTTGTAGTAATGCTTGCAACTTATTCATTGTTTCCCCCTTACTAGTAATGCACCTAGCGATAAAATACGAAATGACCCTATCAAATTAAAGTAGGGTCACTACGAATCATTCGTTAGCTAAATCGTATGCTTGGATTATTTTTTGAACGAGTGGGTGACGAACTACATCAGTTTGTTCTAGAATAGTCATCCCTATTCCTTCTACACCTTTTAGCGTGTATTGCGCTGATACTAGTCCAGACTTTACACCCTTAGGTAAATCGATTTGTGAAGGATCTCCTGTAATAACCATCTTTGAACCAAAGCCTAATCGTGTTAAGAACATTTTCATTTGAGCCATCGTTGTATTTTGTGCTTCATCTAAAATCACGAACGCATCTTCTAAAGTCCGTCCCCTCATATATGCAAGTGGTGCAATTTCAATTGTACCTCTTTCAATCAGTCGTACTGTATGCTCTTGCCCTAGCACATCGTGAAGAGCATCATATAAAGGTCTTAAATACGGATCTACTTTTTCTTTTAAATCGCCAGGTAAGAATCCTAAACTTTCACCAGCTTCTACAGCAGGTCTAGTTAGTATGATCTTACTTACTTTATTATTTTTCAGCGCTTGAACAGCCATTACAACAGCAAGATATGTTTTACCTGTACCAGCAGGACCAATTCCGAATACTAAATCATTCGATTGGATTGCACGAAGATAATGTCTTTGACCAAAGGTTTTAACGCGAATTGCTTTTCCTTTAGAATTCTTAATTATTTCTTCGTCATACAATCTTGAAAAAGATGATAGCTTCCCTTGTTTAGCCATTTGAATCGAGTAAGTTACATCCCTTGATGTAATACTCACTCCATTTCGAATAACCTCTAAAAGTGCTTGAATAATTTCCTCAACAGTTTTTACACCCTCAGGCGAACCAGATACTTGTACAGATTGACCACGAGAGATAATTTTCACATCAAGTAAATTTTCAATAATTTCAAGGTGTTTATCGTTTGTACCAAATAAGGCAATTGCTTCGTTTGGATCCTCTAGTTGTTGATTAATCGTTAGTAGTTGTTCTGGCATTATTCAGTCCCCTTGAACAATAGTTTTCGTTTTAGTAATATCTTCTAAAACTTTATAATATATCCTTAAATTAACTTTACCATTGTCTAAAGACTCGTGCAAAACTTTTTCTTGTAAAATCTTGGCATCATCACTTAACTTTTTCATTAAATCACTTCGACCGGTTTGCTTCCCTACTTCAACTGCCTCTTCTTTCGAATAGGTTCTAACGATTTCTTCACTTTCAAAAATAGATTCTTTTGTAAAGAAAAGCGGCAATTTCCATTTTAAAAATTTAAACTGATATGCATTCCTTTCTTTTTCAAAGGAAGTAAACTTATTTTTATCAAAACCCCAGAATTTTATTTTATGCTGACTAGTTCCGATATAATATCTATTCTTCTTCTCTCCAGTCAGAACAGTAAATGACGTATTCAATGGAATACTGACGAGCTCTTCTCTCCATACTTCACCAATAACTTTTCCAACTGCAGAGACAATTTGTGGATGGTCTTCTGTTCCGATTATACCTGAAACTAAAACTTGGCCTTTATGAACATAATCATTCGCAGTTACTAAAGGTTTCCCTTTTTCTACAAACATACTTGAGATAACAGCTTCTTCTTTCGCAATAATATGCCTTGGTCTTAACGCTTGTTCAGGTTTTGGTAAATGCTTTTCCACTACTTCAAAATGGAAGGTAGTCCCATTTAATTGCACACCAATCCATGTAATTAACGGATTATCATCCTGAAGCTTTTTTTGAATCGATTGAAGTGTTGGTAATGTAAATTGAGATGCACCCGTTTTTACCCCTAATTCATTCAACTCTTTACGTAATTTGTATTCAATTTCAGGAGATGCTCCTTTTACGTCAATTCTCCAAACCATATTAGAAAGTAAAAATAATACAGCAAGAAAACCAACAATACCAAGCACGAAACCAAAGTACTTCCAAGCTCGTCTAATTTCAAAAGGAAGACCAATTCGTCCAATAAAATATACTTTATACTCCTTCTTTCTAGGAATATTTTTGATCCTTTTATAATCTTTTAACTCAATCGTAAATGTTATTGAATTCGTACCACTCTTCTTTACATTTTTTAACGGAATTCCTTTTCGCATACATTCATTTAAAAAACGTTCAGGTCCAAGTCCCATGACCTTCACTTGAACCATCCCTGTAAGATTTGATACCCATTGATTTTTCATGATTATCCCCCATGTTCATTTGTACTGATCATGGTGTGTATTCTAGTTGTTATTCATTGATAAAATAAACGTGTTCAATTACACCTTCTAGCAAAATTTCTTCTGGAAGCATCGTTTTAAGGACGAAATCCTTCCCTTTAATCAAAAGCTGACCTTGTTTCATTAATAATCGCAGTTCTTTATCCGAATAAACTAATAAGCCTCTATGGTTTTCAATATAAATATGTAATTGACCTAACATGGTAATACGAGGTAATTCAAGGAGTACATCTGGCGGTAAGTCCATCTTACTCGACATCCAAGTTTTTAAATTTTGTGCTAACCTTTTCAAGATAGACTCCTCCCCCTTTCATATCATATTTATGATTAAATTTCAGAACGTATGATATAAAAAGAAGATCGTAAGTGAATTTAAAATTAAATCACATTATACGGTTATTTTGATAATAGTTTTGTTACTGCAAATTACCAAAAATGAAAGGTTAGGAGTGGAGTGGAAGGTGCGAGACTCCTGTGGGAGTAGTGGGACAGGTGAGACTCACGCAAGGCATATTTGCCGCGGAGGCTCAGCGCCCGCCCCACGGAAAGCTAGCATCCTGGAACGGAAATCCACAAAACAGTTAAGTTTAAAAACAGGTATATCATAAGAGGCTTTTTTGTAAGTTAAGTGGTTTATATGAAGAGTTTATTGAAGGGCAAAAAAAATAAACGTCTAAAATAGACGTTTATTTTAACAGACTTGCTACAGCTTTATTCACAGAAGAGCCGTCAGCTTGTCCTTTTACTTTAGGCATAACTGCACTCATTACTTTCCCCATGTCAGCCTTTGATGTAGCACCAACTTCTGAAATTGTAACTCGTACGATTTCAAGAAGTTCGTCTTCAGATAATTGTTGAGGCAAGTATTCTTCTAAAATGAGTAATTCTTGCTTTAATTTATCCACAAGGTCATCACGACCAGCTTTTTCGAATTCCAGGAGGGAGTCTTTACGTTGTTTCACTTCACGAGTTAAAATCGTTAACTCTTGATCAGCTGACAATGTCACATTATTCCCTAAGTTAATCACTTCATTTTGCAATGAAGCTTTTACCATACGGATAACGGATAATTTGTCTTTATTTTTTTGCTGCCTCTGATTTTTTCTTACGTTTTACACTTGGCTTTTCATAAAATTCGCGTTTTCTTGCTTCTTGAAGCGTACCAGTTTTAGAAACTGAACGTTTAAAACGACGAAGAGCATCCTCTAAAGATTCGTTTTTACGAACGACTGTTTTAGACATCTTACTTTTCCCTCCCTCCAAGCTACCACTTACAATCAATAAAACACTGCAAAAAAGTACACTTTTCTACATGTCTTTTACGATTATAATACATAAAGCATTGATAGGTCAACAGGTAAATGTCAAGTTTGGACCTTAACACACCCTACCTAAAACGGAATATTTAGTATCCCTCTGTTGCAACATTTCCTTGGACTATTGTAATACCATTACTTGTACCAATTCGGGTTGCCCCAGCTTTTACCATTTCGTTAACACTTGCAATATCTCGAACGCCTCCGGAAGCTTTAACACCGATATCTGGTCCTACCGTTTTTCTCATTAATGCTACATCTTCTACGGTTGCTCCACCTGTTGAAAATCCGGTAGATGTTTTAACATAATCTGCACCAGCTTTTACAGATAATTTCGAAGCTAGTACTTTTTCTTCGTTAGTTAATAGGCTTGTTTCAATAATTACCTTTACAAGGGCCTTCCCTTTGGCTGCATTTACAACTGAAGCAATATCTTGTTCAACCGTTTCAACATCGCCGTCTTTTAAAGCACCAATATTGATAACCATATCAACTTCCTGCGCTCCGTTTTCAATTGCATTTGAAGTTTCAAATCCCTTTACTTCCTTTGTATTTGCTCCTAAAGGGAAACCGATGACTGTACAAACTAAAACATCAGTTCCTTGTAATAGCGTTGAACAAAGCTTCACCCAAGTTGGATTGACACAAACTGAAGCGAAATTATGTTCTTTAGCTTCTTGGCATAGTTTTTCGATTTGAGCTTTAGTCGTATCTGCTTTTAATACTGTATGATCAATTAATTTAGAAATATTAGATGTCATTATAAGAAAACTCCTAACTGGAATAAGATAAAAACGTTGTCTATCTAACATTACTGTGTAATAAATTAAAATATTTCATTTTATTTCGAGGGTATCGAGAATAGCATAAATTAGTATTAGCAATAGAAGTTATAAATATGTGATGCTAAGGTTCACTAAAAAAAGAAATTCAAAGCATCCTCAAGCCGACGCATTTGAATTTCTTTCAATGGTTGTATTATCCCTTACTTTTAAAATCATAAATAAACTGACGATGATAAAAAACGTTCCATATAGAAACATATATTTGAAACCGATGAAATCCAATATCGCACCTAATAATGGTGGTGAAACAATATTCGCAATTGATGCAAATAAGTAATATAAACCTGTATAGGTTCCTATAAATCCAACTGGCGCCATTTCTGCCAAAAATGGATAAGAATTAATATTAACAAGTGCCCAAAAACAGCCCATAAGTAGGAATACAAAACGAATGAAGAGAATATCTTTCAAAAAGAATAAAACGATAAACCCAAAGATTATGCCAATTATTCCAATAACAATACTTCGCTTTTTACCAATTTTTGTTCCGATAAATCCAGCTGGTATTGCAAAAATCAGAAAAGCAAGTGATATAAAGGCGAATGAAAAAGATGCCGCACTAACTTTAATATTTAAATATTCCTCACCATATCGAGTAAAAAAAGTCTCTATCCCATTAAATCCGATGAACCAGCTAAGTATAGCCAATAAAAGAAATAAAGCATTTTTATTTTTGATCGCAGAGCGTAAACCTACTTTAAAATCGATTTTTTCTTCTGATACTTCGTAATTTATTACATCTCTTTTTTCTTTAATAAAAGAAAAAAGAATCACGAAGCTAATTAAGATTAAAAAACCTGCTAAATAAAAAGGAAATCCTTCATTATAATCCCACAAAATCGAACCAATAAAAAAGGCAATGAGTGCTCCTATCCCACCCATAAAATTGATCACACTGTTCGCCTTACTACGATGTTCAGTTCGAGTCAAGTCCGGCATAAGTGCAATGACGGGTGAACGGAAAACACTCATACTTAAATTCATACAAACGATAAAAAAGATTAGAATTATTAACGATTGATGAAAAGGTATTAAAAATGTAAATAACGCAGCAAGAGGCATACCAATCATGATAAAAGGCATCCTTCTTCCAAATCGCGAATTCAAACGGTCACTATACATTCCTACGGCTGGTTGTAAGAATAGCGCAAAATAGTTATCAAACGTCATAATAAATCCAATTAGTGCTGATGAACCAATATAGTCACTTAATATCTTCGGCATAAATGCATTATAAACTGACCATGTTAAGCTAATTGCAAAAAATCCAAAACCCAGGAGCAGAACTTTTCGGAAATTAAATCCACTATCCATTAAAATCTCCCTTTTCTGCAACCCCTTCACATTCATACATTAGCTGGATACGATTCAATGACACATCAATCCCTCCTTACTAAATGTATAGTGGGTAAAACGTCCAATTATTTATCTTTTTTTAATTTTAATAAAAGATTAACTTTAGGAAAATCGATTGGTAACGTTTACTAAAATATGAAGGATTAATTCGCGAAAAGCATAATAGTATAGTATAAAATTATTTATCCAGGGGGTAGGACATGGAGAACTTTGACTTTTATATAAATATGTATAGAAATATATTTGTGACTTTTTTTAAAAATGCTTTTTGGGTGGTTGCTTTTTTTTATTTATTAAATAAAACATATCAACATAACAGTCTTATAAAAGTCTCAAAACTCGTTACATTCATTGTCTTAGTGGTTTTGATTATTCATTCTTTTAACATAAATAGGTAACCTAAAAAATGCTCAGTGATTTGATCACTGAGCATTTTTTATATACATCTCAAATATTACATTCTTTCTTCTAATGCTTTAGCAGTCTGACTTGTTACAACTTCTTTCTCATCTTTAAGTGTGCCAAATAAACCATCAAATATTGGTGTTGAAACACCATACCAAAAGTTTTCATTTTTAAAATGATGTAAGATATGAAGTTTTTTAATATGACGCCCCATTTTCGTTTTCGGTTTAATCGGTCGATGAGCAACATAATGTTTCCATTCATAACCTAGAAGCATTAATACTAATCCTGTCCCGAACGAAGATGTTAAAACAAAATCCTGAAATATCAAATAAAAAATAACACTTAATGCTCCAAGATTTGGAATGCTGTACCATATTGGCAAAAATAACAATTTCAAATCGTCTGGATAGGTATGATGATCATAATGTATACGCTTCAAAAACTTTAGAAACAATTTGTTTTTTGGCGCTTTTAAATGGAAGAAAAATCTATGTGTCACATATTCGCTAAACATAAAGAAAATTAATCCAGCAACAAACACTAATAAAACTATCCAAGAAAAATTAAAAATAACGCTATAAACAAATCCTATTCCAAAAATGATTGCCATAACCAGTACATCAAAATGCAGAAAAAAGTCTCGATATAATCCCTTCAAAAAAAATCCCCCTCTCCTTTTACATTAATTAAACTAGTATCAAATTTATATTTCAATATTATTTATGAAATTCCTTTACTGGTAGAACATTTTTTTTATGATTTATTGATGAACTGAATAAAGAGACATTCTGAGAAGATAATAAAAGAGATGAATGAACGAGAATAAATAAAAGGGAGTTACTTATGGAAAAAAGGAGATATTACGTTTCTGTACAGGCTAAAACTATAGTACCTCATCAAGGCGATGCACCTTACGAACTAGAAATTGATGCAACTATAGATGAAAAAGAAAGACTTGAAAGAATTTTTCATGAAATCGACAACTATGACGAAGCTACAGGTATACAAACAGCATTTCTTCCACCAATCACTAATTGGAGTCAAACAAACAATGATGGGTACGACTACTTTTTAAAGCAGTCATATCAAATGATTTATGATTTGGGATCAGAAGAAACAAAAGCACATATACGTCAAATGAAAATCTTACATTAAAAAAGAAAGCTCTACGAGCTTTCTTTTTTTTATGGTTCTGAATAGAGCCTCAGGATAAAATCCCTTTTTTATTAAACATCGATTACTTTCGTTTTAGCTAACATATCGTGTAACGTACGTCTTTTTTCATTGAAAATAAAAAACGGATCTATGAATGCAATAATTCCAATGATACTAGATAATACAGGGATCTTAATTTGACCTAACAAAGTAAAAATTGATCGAACTGTCATTGTCTTCCAATTTACCTTTTCGCCATCCTGAGTTACAACTGCAATTTTCACCCAACGTTTACCAATTGTTTGTCCATTCCAAACAAATGATGGAATGATAATATTATAAATAATTCCTACAATAAACGAAGATAATAAAAAGCTTAAACTCGAATCTTTCTCTAAAACCCCAGTAAAACTTGTCGATTTTGCAATACTTGTTATGATCACAATAACAACAAATAAAACAACAAGAATGATAAAATCTATCAATACTGCCAAAAACCTACTTGATCTACTAGCTAAATCGTTCGTCTCCATATTTCCCCCTATAATGTTCTTTTTCTTACATACTATGCTATGTAAATTCTACCTATTACAAAGAAAATCTACTTCTCGTTTTAATGAAACAAAAAAATGAAGTAAGTAAAAGGTCAAGTTACTTCATTATACGTTAGTTAGCTAAAGCAGCACGCCCCACGGAAAGCGAGCATCCTGGAGTGGAAATCAACTAATCTCCAACTTTTACTTTTTATTTAAAAGGATTATAAAATCTATTTCCATCGTAGAAAGTAATAACTAATGAAATCAAAAATAACAGACTAATAAATACAAATACGATATAATCATGCTTTTTAAAACTTCGAGCATTATACCATGTGCGATATTGTTTACTTCCAAATCCTCTTAATTCCATTGCAGAACTTATTACTTCTATACGATTTAAACTCGAAAAAATTAATGGCATTAGGATTGAAATCGAATTGATCATACGTTTCCATAAACTTTGTTTCTTAGATAGTTCTAATCCTCTTGCCTGTTGAGCAAAAGATATATCTTGATAGTCACGTTGGACATCAGGAATGTAACGCAAAGCTATCGCTACTGAATAAGCAATTTTGTAGTTTACTCCAATTTTATTTAATGACGCAGCAAACTCGCTCGGATTCGTAGTAACGATAAATAGAATTCCAATTGGGATAACCGTACAATACTTTAAAATAATATTAAACTGATAAAAAATTTGTTCCGCTGTAAAGTATATGTTCCCAAACAAATGAAATAAATTATGTCTTGTATCGTAAATCTCCACACCTTGAAAAGGGGAAAAAACAAATGTTAGTAAACTATTAAATAACATAAAAAACAGAATAAAATATAAAACGAATGAAACTTGTTTAAACTCGATTTGCGATACTTTAAAAGCAATGATACCAAGTATAAACATGACAACAAGAATACGTGTATCGTATGTAACCATTGCTGTCGTAGACCAAATAAGAAAAAAGATTAGTTTAGTTGCACCTGTAAGTTGATGAACCAATGATTCTTTTTGAATGTAAGAAAGCATAGGATTGTTCATTAAACTCGAACCCTCCGATCAAACTCAATAAATTTCCGAACAAATTCATCAGCGTTAACAATATTTGCTTTATTTGCTAGTTTTTGAAGTGATGTTTCTTTTAAATTCGCCTGTTTAATAATCTCTCTATTTGTTAAAATTGATGCCGCAGTATCATCAGCAATAACCGCTCCTTCAGAGAAGACGATTGCCCTTTTTGTATATTCCAACATTAGATGCATATCATGGGTAATTAAAATAATCGTAATTCCCTTTGACTGAAGCTGCTTCAAAAATTCCATCATTTCATTATAATGTTTATAATCTTGTCCAGCCGTTGGTTCATCTAAAATTAGAATTTCTGGGTTCAATACTAGAACACTCGCAATCGTTACTCTCTTCTTTTGGCCGAAGCTTAAAGCAGAAATTGGCCAATTTCTGAACTCGTATAAACCACAAATTTTCAAGGTATTTAATACTCGTTCTTTCATTTCTTCTTGAAGTACACCTCTATATTTCAAACCCAACGCTACTTCATCAAAAATAGACGTTTGAGAAATCATTTGATTTGGATTTTGAAGAACAATTCCAATAAATTCAGCACGTTCTTTAATTGATAAAGACCGTATATCTTTACCTTTTAGAAGTATTTGCCCGTTCGTTGGTTGGTAAAATCCACATATCAATTTTGAAATTGTTGATTTTCCAGCTCCGTTTTTACCAACAATACTAACCATTTCACCTTTTTGAACTTTAAATGAAACATGATTAATGATTTTTTTAGATTTATCATAACTAAAATCAAGATTTTTTATCTCTAATACAGTGTCTTCTTCCTCAGATCCCACTTGATCATTCTCACGATTAAACCAATTTGTTAATCTATCAATATATGAATCTAAATTGATCGTATCGACTTTTTTAGGGTTTGAAAATTGATCTATATTGCACCCTGCATACTTTAATGCAGTGATATAAAGTGGTTCCCTTATACCAACAGATTGTAATATATTCGAGGAGAGTAATTCATTCGTACTAACATCTGCTAGTATTCGCCCTTCATTCATTACAATAATTCGATCAATGTCAATTTGAAGTACTTCCTCAAGTCGATGTTCAATAATGATAATCGTGCTATTCGTTTTTTGATGTATATCATCAATCAAATCCATTGCGATTTTGCCAGTTGCAGGATCTAAATTCGCTAATGGTTCATCAAACAATAAAATATTTGCTTGATCCACCATTACGCCTCCTAAAGTAACTCGTTGTTTTTGTCCACCTGATAATTGATGTGGGGCAGCGTTTAAGTGTTTTTCAATTCCAACAAGTTGAGATACCTTTTTTACTGTATCGATCATTTCTTGCTGATGTACACCTGTATTTTCTAATTTGAACCCAATATCTTCGGCTACGGTTAATCCAATAAATTGTGCATCTGGATCTTGTAACACTGTTCCAACATGAAATGATAAATCAAATATCGATTGCTTCCTTGTCTCTTCCCCTTTAATTTTTAAGCTACCGGTCATTTCTCCATCATAAAAATATGGAATTAACCCATTTAAGCAATGTGAAATTGTACTTTTCCCAGAACCTGATGGACCTACGATTAAAACTTTTTCCCCTTCATATATTGATAAATCAATAGTATGTAATGTAGGCTTTGACTGAGCTTTATATTGAAATGAAAAATTACTAAATTCAATCATTGCGTCTTTCAACTTCATCTTCCTTTAACAATTAATTTTATAAAGTATTTCTTTGCTAACAAAAAGTAAAAAAGGTCGGTGAAATTTCCACCGACTACATATCCTTCGTTAAGCTTCCTTGTTTAGTTCTTGTTTTAGCATACATTTTTAATAAAATTGTACCTAAAACCGCCACTGTTACAATATTTGAAACTCCAGCAACCGCACCTTGAACAAAAACTTTATTTACTGGTTCTGAATAAATTAAAATATCTAACACTGGTGCAATAACAAACCATGCGATTGCATTGGCAAGTATTTGAACTAAGTTAAAACTTATCATTTCTTTGCTGCCAAATTCTCCGTTTTGAACATTGATTTTTTTAGCAATGAGACCAATAACTAAACCTACAACTGCAGAAGCAATTACCCAGCTAAACCATGGAGAACCATAAAAAATCGAGTCTTTTAATGTATGACCTATTAATCCAATTAATAGTCCTGCAACTGGACCGTATAAAACTGCCATAAGTGCTAAAAACGCATAAGCAGTTTCAATATTTGTATTTGGTACTCCTGATGGAATTGATCCAAATCTTCCTAAAATAATAAACACTGCTGCACCAATTCCGATTGCAACAATTGTTTTAATCGATAAATTGCTATTTCTCACTTTACTCTCCCCTTCTTACTTTCATTCTTTATATGTTTTTACTTAAAACCTTAATTGAAATCTCCCAATCAATACCTGTGAGAATTCCATATTCATTTGTGAATGATCCTTGATTTACTGCAACAGCCATTTGATCTAAGCTATTTACATATAGAATTGGATCACCAATTTTTACATCGGCAAAAGACCTTCCATATTTAACTAATTGTTTAAATACTTTTTTCCCTTTATGTTCAATTGTGACTTCAATTAAATCACCATACGTTGCTCCTTGATTAATGAACTCTGTCCGACTTATATTTGACCATATACTTCCATATCTAACATCAAGAATATCAATTGTTCCTTTAACTGTATTATTTTCAATCGTACATTCCTTAATCGGCAGTTTTATGTAAGAACTCGGGTCAACTTCGGGTCCTATATTTTCAAAATCAATCACACCCGAAGCTAATCTTGCACCTGTAAAAGCAAAAATATCTCTCCCATGAAAAGTATATGACTCACTTGAATTTGGTAATCTATTAATTTCTTCATCAATTACCCTTAATTGACTAATACCATAGATTTTTCCAATATGCGTCAATGTTCCATTATCAGGCGTAATAATGAAATGATTCGAATTTGTACGAGCAACAATACTTCTACGATCTGAACCAACACCTGGATCAACGACAGATACAAACACAGTGCCAACAGGCCAATAATTCATCGTTTGAACTAATCGATAGGATGCTTCCCATATATTGAATTGAGGTATATCGTGTGTGATATCGCAAATATTTAACTCATGATTTACACTACAGGCAACGCCATACATCGCACTAACCGCTCCATCTTGTAATCCAAAATCTGACTGAAACACTAAAGCGTTACTCATTCATACACCCCTAATCATAAGAATATTTAAAATTAAATATAAATTCAATCTATTCAATAGTCAACCAAAATATTATCCGAAAAAACCAGATTAAAAACCATCTTCCAAAGTACGATTAACTCTAAGCAAAAAAAAAGATATAGTATGTAGATACTATATCTTTTAATAGACATTCTATTTTTATTCGTTATTTCATTAATTGATTTACTTAGGTGTAAAAAGTTGAATTAACTCAGCACAACTAATCTTCCTAAGTAACTCTATGTTAGCCCAACTGATGACACGGTCTTCCCAAGCGACTAAGCATTGATTGTCTCTAGTTTCCATTACAGTACCTACAGCACCATCTAAACTAAACATCACATAATTGCCAATAGAGAACATTGCAATCACCCCAGTCTAAAGATAATTCCGTGACCACCTTTCGGGTATTCCCATTTTATATTTTGATGAGGACAGCCAATTCGGCAGCTTCCACATTCGTGACAGCCTTCATATCCTACATGCATTCGAATATTTTCCCATTTATATACTTCAGCTGGACAAAATATTGTACATATTTTATCTGGACAACTTTTCATACAAATATCTGAATCTAGAACTGTTAAGTGCGATTTTGTATCAGCATTAAAACGAACGAGATACTGTTTTTCCTCAATTGTATGTTCTTTCTTCTCACTCATTTATTTCATCACCTTCCATGCTTTATATACATCTTTCGCAAGCTTGAACTTTGACTTAGCACCTCCAAGATCACTCATAATTTTCTTTTGTTTCTCCCATTTTGATTTACCATCAACAGTAAACATTTGACTTGCAGATTTATTTAATAGAGGGATATATTTCTCGAAATATTGAGGGAATTTTTCAAAATGATGTGTAGCATCTTTATATTTTTTCAAATCTTGACCTACGAAACTAGCTAGTAGTTTATCCGCGTATGACTTTAATACATTCTCAGAATAATGACCGAGTTCTTTTGCTTCAATGATTGTTTCTGCTGCTAAGCGACCGGATGTCATCGCCATATTTGATCCTTCACGATGAATCGCGTTTACAAGTTGAGCAGCATCTCCAATCACCAATACACCATTTCCAACTAATCTAGGAACTGAATGGTATCCACCTTCTGGAATTAAATGAGCAAGATATTCTTGTGGCTCACTACCTTGAATGTATGGACGGATCATTGGGTGATTCTTTACGTATTCTAATAAATCATACGGCTTAATTTTATGCTCAATCATACCTGAAAGTAATGTACCTACTCCAATACTGAGCGTATCTTTATTTGTATATAAAAATCCTGTTCCAACAATCCCTTTAGTTGCATCTCCAAATAACTCAATCGCACATCCTTGGTTTCCTTCTAATCCAAAGCGATCTTCAATAATTTTACTATCAAGCTTTAAGATTTCCATCGTTGCTAAGGCTACTTCATCCGGTCTCCATTCTTTATGGAAACCTAGTGATTTTCCTAAAAGAGAGTTAACACCATCTGCTAAAACAACTACATCTGCATATAAATCCCCGTCTGGTCGGTCAGTTCTTACTCCAACTACTTTCTCATTTTCAACAATGCATTCTAAAACGACAGTTTCATTTATCAATAGTGCACCTTGTTCGACTGCTTTTTGCGCAAACCATTGATCGAATTTTGAACGAAGAACGGTAAAATTGTTATATGGTTCTTCAGCGAATTCTAATCCTTTATATCCAAAAGTTGTGGCTGATTGCTTATCGAGCATCATCACACGTTGCTCTACAATCACACGTTCAATTGGAGCTTCCTTCCAAAATTCAGGTATGACATCCTCCATCATTTTCCGATAAAGGACACCTCCCATTACATTTTTTGACCCTGGATATTCGCCACGTTCAATTAGAACTACATTCAATCCTTTTTTGGCTACTTCATATGCGCATGAGATTCCTGCTGGGCCTGCTCCTACGACAATTACATCAAATTTTTCCGGCATGATCCCGATCTTCCTCCTTTAAAGTAACACTATCTTGGAAATGATGAATCAACATTGGTAAAATCTCAAACGCGTCTCCTACAATGCCATAGTGACAAGATTGAAAAATTGCTGCATTAGGATCCTTATTAATCGCAATGATTAACCCGGAATTTTGCATGCCTACAATATGTTGAATAGCCCCGGAAATTCCAATGGCAAAATATATTTTTGGTGTTACCGTTAAACCTGTTTGCCCTACTTGATGGTGATGCTCAACCCATCCTGCTTCTACTACATCACGACTAGCCCCTACAGCCGCTCCAATTGATTCAGCAAACTGTTTAACAAGCTCAAAGCCTTCTTTACTTCCTAGACCTTTTCCGCCTGCAACGATAATATCCGCTTCATCAATACGAACTTTTTTAGTCGTAGCCCGAACGATTTCTAATACTTTTGTACGAATATCTTCTTCCTTTAGGTCGATTTCTTCTTCGATAACAATGCCTTCTCTACCTGATTCAGGTACTAACGCTTTCATAACCTTCGGACGAACTGTTGCCATTTGAGGTCGATATTTCTTACATAAAATAGTCGCCATGATATTTCCACCAAACGCAGGTCGACTTGCTAATAAAAGACCAGTATCTTCCTCTACATCTAATACGGTTGTATCAGCCGTTAATCCAGTCGGTAAATCAGTTGCAACCGCGCTTGCTAAATCCTTCCCTTTTGAGGTTGCACCATATAATAAGATTTCTGGCTTGTATTTGTTACTGCATTCTAATACTGCTCTCATAAACGATTCCGTTCGGTAATCTTTAAAAATTGGTTGATCGTAAATATAAACAATGTCTGCTCCATATTCAAAAAGTGTAGGGGCCAAAGATTTTACTTTATCTCCTATTAAAATACCAGCTAACTCACAACCCCGTTTTTCAGCTAATTGTTTTCCAGCTCCAAGTAATTCAAGTGATACAGGCGCAATGACTTTATCATTTTCTTCTATAAACACCCATATGCCTTTATATTCCGAAAAATCCATTTATACCCCTCCTTTCACTTCAAACAACTCTTTCTTCTCATTTAATATATTCATTAATTCAGCTACTTTTTCAGCTGAAGTTCCTTCGAAAATCGTTCCACCTTTTGCTTTAGGAGGAGCCCATACTTTTGATACAATTGTCGGTGACCCTTTTAAGCCTAATTGTTTGATATCGACATCTTCTAAATCTTTTACTGCCCAAATTGTTGGTTGATATCTAGCAGCTCTAATTAAATTTGGTAATGGTGAATACGGTACATCGTTAATTTCTTTCTCAACTGCAAATAGGCAAGGTAAAGTGGTTTTAATCACTTCATGTCCATCCTCAATTTTCCGATGAACGATTGCATATCCTTCTTCCTTATTGATCTCTTGAACTTTTTTGACTGATGTTAACGGTGGAATATCTAATCTACGTGCAATACCAGGTCCAACTTGTCCAGTATCACCGTCAATTGTCATCTTTCCACAAACAATTAAATCAATCGGTTGAATTTGTCCAATTTTCTCAATCGCCTTCGTTAATGCATAGCTTGTCGCTAATGTATCCGCTCCTGCAAATGCTCTGTCTGAAATCATATAACCTTCATCTGCTCCAATTTCGATACATTTTCGAATCGCTTTAACGGCAGGTGGAGGTCCCATTGTAATAACTGAAACTGTCCCACCATATCGATTTTTTAATCGAACTGCTTCTTCAACTGCATGCGCATCATATGGATTCAATATTGCTGGTGCACTCGCACGATCCATTGTATTCGTTTTAGGATTCATTTTGATGATTTTCGTATCAGGTACTTGTTTAATACAAACTACAATATGTAACACTTATTTCACTCCCCTTTTTCTTCCCCTCACCCTTAGCTAGTAAATGTACATGTTGTTCAAATATATTAATTTTTAATAAAAAATATGATAGAAGAAAGTAGATAGTTTGAAGAAATTGATTAATACATTTTAAAAAATGGAAATAAAAGGAAGTTTCCATAAACTTTGTAACTATTTAAGAAGGATCTAAGTTGATTTTCAGTTTCATGCTTTATAATAAAAAAACAACAATCCTTTAGAAAAGTGAAAAAAAAAGACATCTACAAACGTTTATCCGTTGTAAATGTCTCTTTTATATAAACCATTAAAATCAATTATCCAACTAATAGTTTAATTTTATTTCCTGATGGATCTTTTGTGAATGTTTCACCATTTAGTTCATTAACAGAAGCACCAATTTTACTTAATCGATCGATAGCTTTTGCTTTTTCTTCTTCAGTTGGAAATAATAATGTGTATTGCTTTAATCCTGCACTGCTCTCTGATGGAGCTGCGCCACCAGCACTATGCCATGTATTAAATCCTATATGATGATGGTAACGTCCTGTCGATACGAATAAGGCCTGGCTTCCATATTTCGTTACAACTTCAAACCCTAAACCTTCACAATAAAATTTTTCAGTGCTTGCTAAATCTGAAACTTGTAAATGGATATGTCCCATAATCGTCTCTTTTGGTAACCCATAAAACTCTTCCTCTTCAGCTAATGCTAATAAACCTTCAACATCTAATCGTCTACTATCCATCGATACGTGTTCATTATTCCAGCTCCATGTTTCAGAAGGACGGTCAGAATAGATTTCAATTCCGTTCATATCTGGATCTGCCAAATATAAAGCTTCACTTACTAAATGATCCGAGCCACCTTGTAACGGATTTCTAGTTTCAATGAAATGTTTTAAGACAATCCCTAAATCCTTACGAGTAGGTAATAATAATGCCAAGTGATATAAACCTGTATTAGACTCATTTTTTGGCGTTACATTTGCAGGCTGCTCAAGTTTAATTAACGGATTCAACCCATCTGCTGTTAGGCTAGCCTTTGTATTTGTTTGGTTTAATACTTTCAGCCCAATTACATCTTGATAAAATGCTAATGATCGTTCTAAATTCGATACTTTTAATTCAACTGTTGGAGCATAGACTAGTGGTTCTTGATGAAAACTCATTTTAATTTTCCCCCTCTAGATAGTACAATAATTAATGTTAACACTAACAGAATAAACGGAGCCATTGCAACACCAAAGCCTTGAACTGCGTGTAAATGTATAAACCGCCCCGACCATAATAATAGCTAGTCCAGTAGATGCTAACTTAGTAACTTTATTCTTCCAAAATCCTACGAATAAACCAGTCGCTCCTAAAATTTCAAATGTTCCAATTGTATACATTAGTCCTTTTGAATACCCATATACTTCTAAAAAATCATGTAGCATCTGAGCATTCCCACTTAACTTTATTATTCCTGACAGTAGGAATGCTAAAAATGATATTGCCTGAATGATACGTAAAATTCACTTCATTTTATTTCTCCCTTTTTTGTTTTTTCTTTACTGAACCCGAACTAAGAACAGTTTGATTTATAAGTCAAAGCAGACTTTATATTAACTTGATTTTTCACGATCAAGTATGAAAACTAGTCATTATTTCCAATTTTAATTTAAGTGCACTTGATTTTAGAACAGTATAATCGATAACTGTTCTCAAAACAAGCACAATATAATTATTTATTAAAAGTTCTGTTCGTAACCATTGCGCGATACTTAATACTTTATCGGAGATTATGAAATTCCCGCTCCAATTTACTTGTTCGATTAGAATAATTTAACCTAGTATACCTAAAGCAATCTTATAGAAAAGAGCCCTATCAAATTAAAAAATATCGTACATTTAGTCGTACGATATTTTTTAAAGCATCTCTATTGTTTTATGATTCGCACGTTTAACGAAATCTGCTAACGTATAATTACATAAAAAACCTAATAAATTATTTTCTGCTTCTAGGGCAAATTCTGAAAATACATTATTCATTACACGTCCACTAGTGCAGTCTGAAGTTGACTCGATTAGTGCCGTTGATAAAGGCTCAGTCATTTGTAGGGCTAAATATACTTCCTTTAATGTTATTTCTTCAGGAGATTTAGCAAGTAAATACCCACCATCTCGCCCTTCTCTAGCTTCTACTAAATTAACTTTTACAAGCGGAGCCATAATTCTTCTCATAAATGAAACACCTGATCGAATATGTCTAGCAATCGCCTTACTCGGCGTAACTCCTTCTGTAGTAGAAAGTAAAACAAGCGCTTGAATCGCAAACCCGAACCACTTCGGAGTAACAGAACTTTTACAATTTGACAAATTAATCACCTACCAGTGACAATATTATCTCCCGTTTCATAGCTACTTGCAAGTAGTTCGTCATTTTGTTTATTATTTGCAATCGATACACTATTTGTGGAGTTGTTTTTTAATATTTTTAAATTTTCTGAAATATAAATTGTAAATAGTATATCATAGATTAAGTCCGTTTTTGTAAACTTTCTTGTTATTAACCAGTGAGTTTCTAAATTTCCACTCCAGCTCGGTTTACTTTCCGTGGGACGGATGGTCAGCCCCCTTTCGTGCAATCGTCTGCAAAGTCTCGCATCTTGCGTTCCAATTAACTTCTATCTCTACATTTTTTTTTTATAGTCTTTTAAAAATAACAAACTTTTAGAAAAGAAAAAGGATAGAAGGATTTTCCTTCTACCCTACTATTTTATCTAGCAAATCCGCCAAGGCTTTGTTCGGCCATTTGGACTAATCGTTTTGTTATTTCGCCACCCACTGAACCATTTGCACGAGCTGTTGAGTCTGGACCTAAATGAACTCCAAATTCCGTTGCGATTTCAAACTTCATTTGGTCTATTGCAGATGAAGCATTTTGTGAAACGTATTGATTTGAAGAGTTTTTTGCCATAATAATAAGCTCCTTTGTCCATAGATTGTCTGATATAAGATTATCAGATTGGAGTTAGTATGACTCATATTTAAATATCTATACAAAAAACAATAAATAAAAATGCGTTGAACTTGACTCAATAAAATACTCAATAAATTAAAGTCTTTTTATATACCTATTTAACACTCTGGACTATATTAATCTAAACAAGAATTGATAGTAGACTAAAAAAATATTTGTATAGTTCAAAACCCCAAAATAAAAAAGGATAGAAAGTTTCCTCTCTATCCTAATTTATATTTATCGAGCATATCCGCCTAAACTTTGTTCAGCCATTTGAACTAAGCGCTTTGTAATTTCGCCACCAACTGAACCATTAGCACGAGATGTTGTATCAGGTCCTAAATGCACTCCAAATTCAGAAGCTATTTCGAACTTCATTTGCTCAATTGCTGATACTGCATTTGGTGAAGCATATTGATTTGAAGATCTTCTGTTTGCCATGTTGTCGACTCCTTTGTTTTTTGGATGCTCTGATGTTGTTTATCAGATTAAAGATAGTATGATTCCGATATTTTATTCTATACATAAATTTACAATTTTTTTTCTTTTTCCAAATTTACTTTTTATTTCCAATAATAAGTTACAGCTTTCATAAACTTTTTCGTTAGTAAACATGGAGATTTGTAGATTTGCTTAACCTATTATGGATAACTTGTCTTACTCTTTCCAATATGATTGAACTGTACCTTAGCAACCACTTTTTATAATTGGACAGTTTGTTCCTAATTGAAGTTCAATTACTTGTACAAACTACAATTATTCCATATAATTTTAAAATACTGTATACATTTACAATGCAGTTTATATTAGATTAATACTTACCAAAAGAAAACAATCTGTTTATAAATGTTCTTAATTGATTCATTTAGGAGGAAAATGATATGGCGAACAATCGATTTGAAGATAAAGTAGCGAAACAACTACATGAAATTCCGTTATCAGTTTTAGATTTGGCTCCAGTAGTAGAAGGAAGTACACCTGCTCAAGCTTTTAAGAATAGTCTAGACTTAGCACAGCACGCTGAAAAATTAGGATACAATCGATATTGGTTTGCCGAACATCATAATATGCCTGCTGTTGCGAGTTCAGCAACATCCGTTGTAATTGGCCACATCGCAAGTGGTACTTCAACTATTCGAGTTGGTTCAGGTGGCATTATGTTACCAAATCATGCTCCACTTGTGATTGCAGAACAATTTGGTACTCTTGAGTCACTTCACCCAGGAAGAATCGATTTAGGTCTAGGAAGAGCACCTGGTAGTGATATGTTAACTACACGTGCTTTACGTAGAGATTTAAGAAGTGGTGAGCATTTCCCTGAGCAACTTGAGGAATTACGAACTTTTTTTGATCCATCTATAGCAAATGGTAAAGCTCATGTCCAGGCCGTTCCTGGTGAAGGATTAAATGTACCGATTTGGTTATTAGGTTCAAGCGGTTTTAGTGCACAATTAGCTGCAGAGCTTGGTCTTCCTTTTGCATTCGCAGCACACTTCGCTCCTGACTACACAGTTCAAGCGATGCAAATCTACCATAATAACTTCAAACCATCCAATGTATTATCCGAACCTTATTCAATGATTGGTCTAAATGTTGTTGTTGCTGATACTGATGAAGAAGCAAAAAGACTATTCACAACACAAGAGCAATCTTTCTTAAATCTAGTTCGAGGTGGTAAACCAACATTACTTAAGCCACCTGTAGATGATATGGATAAAATTTGGAACCCTTATGAAAAACAAACATTACAAAATCAAATGAGATTATCTGCAATAGGTAATATCGACACTGTAAAAGAAAAGCTCCAAGCCGTCTTAAATATAACAAAGGCAGATGAAATCATGGTGAATGGTTCAGTATTTGATCATTCTGCTCGTTTATATTCATATGAACTATTAAGCATTGCTGCAAAGAAATAAAAATAAAAAATGGAGAGCTTTGACCTAAAGTCTACTCTCCATTTTCATTATAAATTTAAAGCTTCTTGCTCGACTCTATTTAAAAAGTCTTCAACTACTTTCTTAGCACCTTTTTTGTTACCAAGCTTAAGCATTGCTCTACCAACAAAATTAATTCCTTTATTCGTGCCTTCATAAATGAATTTCGTATGTGTCTCATCAATTTTTATAAGTTGAAAAATAAGATTCGTTTCAAATGCGTTTGCTAAAACAAAGCTTATTTGTTTCTTCTTACTATTCTCTTTATCTTCATAAGCTAACGTGTCAACTATATACGATTCAACTCTATTACCTTCTCTATATGATTGACTATGCTTTGCACCTACTTCATTTTCATTTTTCTCAATCAGTACGTGCACTTCAACCTTTGGCATGATTTTCTTTATATTTTTATCAGAAAATAAACTCCACACCTGTTCAATATTTGTTTCAATCAGTATTTCTTCTTTCCATTGGATCACGCTTTTTCCTCCTTACCTGACTCAATAAAATGATCAATCTCTTCAACTTTAAGAGTTAGGTCTTCAATTTGTGTAAGTATATTTTTTCTTTTTTGTATTAACAAATCTTCTAGATTCGTGAATGATTCATCTTCCATAACAGAAATCATTTCTTGTATTGTAAATCCAAATCTACGCAACTTTCCTAAAAGCATCGCAAGAAAATAGCTCCCATCATCGTAATATCGATAATGATTTGTTGGATTAATATAAGCTGGTTCAAGCAATTTCACTTCTGCATAATACCTCAGTGTTTCTTTACTTAATCCAGTCAATTCTGCAAAGTCACTTATTTTATACATTATCGTCCTCCCACTTTATCTTAAACTGTGGGGTACACCACATGGTCAATATCTTTTTATTAAAGTATATCGAATAGAACAGTGAATACAAAGCTTATCCTTATTTTTTAGCTGTTCTCGTAAGTATTGTTTCTTTTTTATGGTTAGTTTACCTACAGGTCGCTCACTTTCCATAGGGGGCGTCGAGCCTTTCACCAGAAAAAAGCATAAAAAAAGAATTTCCACCTAACTTACCAGCAGAAATTCCAATAATTGTTTTAATTGCCCTATCTTTGACTTCTACGATATTTATATTGGTTCCATTGGAAGTGAATAAAGCATCCAATACAAAAACCATTTATCGCTATGAAAGCAGCTAATGCAACCATGATTGAAAAGACTAAAAATAAAATTGTCCAACCTACTAACGCACTTATGAAAGCAATCGTTAAACAAAATACCGCAATGATTTGATTAAAATTTTGCTGATTTTTATCTTCTTGATGATAAGCTGAAAACTCTTTTTTCAGGAAGTTTTTAGCGATTCTCATAATCGGGTTAAAATCAAACAAGATACCACCTAGACCACTAATCAGAGGAATTAATAATATCCAAAATTGCCCGGTCAACCAGGTTAATAAAACTGATAATACAATAGACCACTGATTCGTTTTAACCAAGGGCTGAGGAATCGTTCCGTTTTTTGAATTCGCCATGAATAAACCAACCTTTCACATCGGAATAGTTTAGTATTATCATAGTATGATTTAAGTGATCTGACAATTAATAAATATTATTTATTATTTTCATAAATTCTGTTTCTCACAACTTTGTTGCTCCACAAAAAAAGCGACCTCAAAAAGATCGCTAACAAATTAATAGTTAACTCATATGGGTGCACCAGATTGAACTGGATACAAGTTACCTTGAAATGGAAAGGATATTTTCCCTGTCTCTTCAGAAACGACTAGTACTAGTGCATCACTTCGTTCTGATAGACCGATGGCTGCCCGATGTCTTGTCCCAAGCTTCTTATTCTCGTATGTGATTTTAGATAATGGAAGGACATTACCTGCCGAGATTATCATATTCCCTTCAACTAAAACGGCGCCATCGTGTAGAGGACTCCCGGGATAAAAGATTGATTCCAAAAGAGCCGGGGATAAATTAGCTCCAACTGGAATTCCAGAACTCATTAGTTGATGAAGTGGATCATCTCTTTTTATGACTATTAAACCACCATGCTTTCGCTCTGATAAATGTTGGATTGAAATCGTCAGTTCATCAAAAATATCTGTAAATGGTGAAAGATAGGAGTTTAAATAAAATGAAGATGCTTGCAATTGCAATTGATTAAAGATTCGATGTATATTTTCAAATTCTGTTAATATTCCACATCCTTGCACTTCAATTCTATTAATCATACTTTCGATTTTTGAATTGATTTGCGAAAGGGTACTTGATAAATTTTTCTTAATGACTGGTGTTAACTGTGATTCCATTTCGTCCATACGATCTTCAGCTCACTTTCAAACCGGAATACCTTCTAATACTTTTCCCACCGAGTGAAAAGATATTCCATTCTTTACCATCAACTATTTTCCAAATTAAAAAACCTCGAAAGGCAATTTGCCAATCAAGGTTTAATAGTGTATCTATACCCATTTAATAATTACGATCTAATCTATCTATTTTATTTTAATAATTCAATTACTTTAACCATTCCTGCCGGTGTAATTGACACATTACTAAAAGAAGGTATTTCAGTTTGATCTACTTCACTTTTAACCCATATTATTCCGTTGATAAATCCTGCTTGCTCTAGTTCTAATAATGCAGGTGTAACGTATTCGAAAGCTACTCCAACTTCATTATGAATCCCTTTTTCAAAATTTGGCATTTTTTCTTGAAGTTCTTTAAAAATAGCTAATAGTATCATTTCTGCATCCGAAATCATCGTAGACATTTAAACACCACCTTTCTATACTACCTTTCGACAAAAGATGGCATTTTCCTTTTTTTTCCTTAAAATTCTAATTTATTTTTCACAATTTTTTAACCTTTTTTCGTAAACACTTTTCCGATTTAATAATAGATTAGTTTCCGTCACAGGATACTCACTTTTTTTGTGGGTAGGCACCGAGCATCATTTCGTGCAATTGCACACATCTTCCAACACAAAATCCCTCTAAAAAACACTCATTTAGAAAAAGAGTTATTTCTTTAGTAATTTATTTGTTTTTTCAACAACCTTTTGGGTACTAATATTAGGCACTTGTTTATTGTCGATTTTGTATTTTTGCTTTAACGAAATTATGCGTTTTACACTTTGATTTATTCTCTCTTCCGAAATCTCCCCATTTTGTACGGCTGCTTGGATTGCTTTAAAAACCGCTCTTACTTTATTCGGATCATGCGCAACCATTATGATATCACTACCTGCTTGAATGGATTTGACCGCAGCATTTGGTAAATCATAGTGTTTTTCAATTGCTGCCATCGTCATATCATCAGTCATCACTACTCCACTATAATGTAAATCGTTTCGTAATATATTCGTGATTACATTTTTAGACATAGATGATGGATACTTCGAATCAATTTTCGGCAATAAAATGTGAGCAATCATAACGGCGTCTGCTTTTTGTTGAATTGCATTTTCAAATGGAATTAACTCTAAATGCTTTAGGTCATTATACGTTTTATTAACAACCGGTAAATCTAGATGTGAATCTACACCCGTATCACCATGACCAGGAAAATGCTTAACGACTGGAATGATTCGTTCTGACTGAATTCCTTCCATTGTCTTAATTCCTAGTTTACTAACAATCGAAGCATTATTTCCAAATGATCGATCACCAATGACTGGATTATTCGGATTACTATTAATATCTAATACTGGTGCAAAATCAGTGTTAAATCCAAATATCTTTAACTGTTCACCTAGTATTTGGCCTATTTCATATGAAAAATTCGAATTGTTTCGCTTACCAATTTGTTTATTTGGTGGAATTTTACCTAAATTCCCAGGTAATCGTGATATTCTCCCACCTTCTTGATCTACTCCAAATAGAATTGGTAAAGAATTAGAACCATTAGCACTTTTCATCGAGTTGATTAACTTAACCGTTTGATTCTTATTCTTCAAGTTCTCACTATAAAATATAAACCCACCTATTTTATATTGCTGAATAAGATTTTTAATATCGCTTGTAAACGTAGGACCATAAAATCCTGATAAAATCATTTGACCAATCTTTTCATTAAGTGACATTTCATTTAAAAAATTGTCAATATTTGAGCTAACATTTGTATTAGGTGCGCTTGGATTATTTCCATTTATAAGTAACACAGCAGTATGATGTAATGATGGATTAGGATTTTCATTTGTAGGTCGAGCTAGTATAAATTTTAATTCGTATGTTTTAGATAAACGGTAATCAAGGATAATTTGATCAACATTCTGATCTTTATAATATTTAGTAGATGTTGGTTTCTTTAATGTTTCGAGAATGGATTCATAGTGAATTTGATTCAAGCGGGAGTCATAAGATCTAGCCTCAAAAATACTTCCTGCATGTTTAGTTCCAATTGCAAATGCTGGATTTAAATAGGTTAAAAAAGTACCTTGTGCGATTGATTCTTCCTGGTCCGGCGTTCCAAATTCTTTCCTAATATCTGACATTGTTGTTTTTCCAACAGTGATATTCGTTTTTCCATCTATTTTTCCAGCTTTTGCATTAGAAATAATATCAACTAACAGTTCATCCGTATTGTCAGGTACAAGTACCTCATTTTCAACAGGATTACTTCTTGTTGTTTTAGGGGATTCCTTCAAGATTTTATTATTTACATAAAAAACTACTCCTGCACCTATTAGAAACAATATTAAAATCCAACTCATAACTTTTTTAATCATTGTCTCCTCCTAAAAATATGTTTTTAGTACTATCTAATTCTTAAATTACTGCCCATGCCCTCCTATGTTTTAAAAAAATACCGGGTACCAACCCATCTCGTACTGCATACGATGTGAAAGATATTAAGGAGGGACCATTACGAATGACGATCAAAGAATTTTATGCTGTTAAAAATCAATTCGACCATAAATATAGAAATAGCCATTTAAATCAAATAAACCCTTATTCCTATTATCCCCAAAATTGGAATAACGAATATACAACAAATCCATATAAATCCCATTATTACCCAGAACAAACTGACTTTTTCCATCGTCACCAATCACAAATAACATTCGTATTAGTCCATGGTTCATGGGTTGATCCTAGTTTTTGGAACGGTATTTCCGCAGATTTACGAAAGATGGGTCATGTTGTTCACACACCACAATTAGCAGGGCATGGAACTGATAAAAACAAAAACGTTACTCATGAGATTGTAACGAAATCCGTCGTGGATTATATTACATCTAAAAAATTAATTAATATTATTTTAGTCGGACATAGCTTCGGGGGAAGTGTCATTCAAAAAGTAGCTGAACAACTCCCTGATCGAATTAAACGATTAGTCTTTTGGAATGCTTTTGTCTTAAATGATGGAGAAAGTATGTCTGATCAATTTCCTAAACAAGCGAAAACCTTCTTATTAGGTCTTGCTCAGCAATCAAGTGATAATACAATTAAACTTCCCTTTTCCTATTTTCGAGAAACATTTGTGAATTTAGCTGATTTACAAACTGCTCAACAAATCTATAATTCAACTACACCAGAACCCGCTACACCACTGGTGGAAAAACTAGATTTAAAGAATTTTTATAGGCTAACTACTCCTAGAAGCTTTATTAACTTACAAGAAGACACTGTTATTCCTGCTGGAGAACAATATGGATGGTATCCGCATTTAGCTAGCCGTCTAGGTATTTTCCGATTTATACAAGGGCATGGTGACCATATGTCGACAGCTAAATTACAACCGAGGAAAATTGCACAATTAATTGTGAATGCAGGTAGAGATTGATTATAAAAAACATTTTTACTACTATTCTATGATTTTATCATGAGTATTATCTAACTCTGTATGATTTACATTCTGTAATTTCCTCTCAGAGATAGATAATATTTTTTTATCATTGAATTATAATTTACTTTTAATCCGCATATATATTTTTTAATAAATATTTAATATATTGAAAACTTGTATTATACTAACATAGTGTAAAAATATTAAAATACATAATTAGGAGACCGAGTATGAAAAATATTAAGAAACTAGCAACTCTCGTGACCGCATCAACATTATCAGCAGGTATTCTATTAGGTTCTGTACCAACTACAGCTTCTGCAAAAACTTCTCCAAAAATTGTCCAAGCTCAAGCTAATCTAAAAAAACAAGTTAGTGCATACACAAAAACGCTAAATAGTTTTAAAAATGAAATTCGAGCTAACGATCGTTTTATCTACGGTTACTATAGTTCATTGCAAGCAGACATTAAAGCTTTTACAACGTACAATTATACTGGGAAAGATGCGTTAGTTAAGAAAACTGCAACTTTCAAAACTAAAATCGATAAAACACGTAAAGATAACTCAGCTGTAGATATGAAAAAAGTAACAGCTACATTTAACACATACATAAAAAAAGCAGATGCTAAAAATGCTAAATCATATTACGCAAAACAACGTGCAAAATTAGTTGCAATCTTAAATTACCAAGACAACTTCATGTATGATATTGAAGAGTATGCAGATGAAATCGAGTTCCAAATCTATACTGAAAATGATATTTATATCCACAACCAATTACCTACTGAGTATGGAAATTACGAATCAGAAATGACAAAAGCACTTTCACGTATGATTGGCTCAATGGTTAAAGTTCAAGAAATTACTTCGTATGCATACGAAGTTCTAAATATGGATTACACAACTTATAACCAAATTCAAACTGATAGTGAAAAAATAGTTGAAAAGTATTATAACGGGTTTTTAGGAACTGAAGATAATGAAGATTTACAAGACTTAGAAAATGATGATCTATCTGCAGCCATTCAAAAGAGAGATGTCGTAAATGCTAAAATTGCTCTTTTAAATGCTATGGATGATATTAAAAAGTTAAACGATTCATTTGACAAAATGGATCTAGAACTAAAAACTTATAAAGAAAATCTTACAGTGAAGTTCGCAGACAAAGTAAAAGAAAAACCTGCTGACAAACCTGTTACTCAATAAATGTTTAATCGAGAAGAGTTGCTTATACTCTTCTTTTTTTTATTTAAGAACAAAATAAAAAACAGTCCTTTGTTTGAAAGTCATCTCTTCCAAAGGACTGTTTTTTATGTTTAAATTGATTTAATTTATCTTTCTTCGTTTTTGTTTTTCTAGTATTTAAATCCATCATCGAAAATGGGCTTCTTCCTAATTCTGGATTTCTTCTACCTTCTCTTTCTAATTTCTCTCTCAGTTTTTTTGCTTTTGATTTACTCATTTCATCCACCTCTTTTATTCTTTTCGTTTTAGTATATACTGCAAATACTATTTTACCACTTCCAACTAACTATTTAATATCTGATTTTGAAATTGGAATAAAGTGATCAAAAACTCCGATGACTTTTACTTGTTTATTAAGTACTCTTACTTCATACAGTGAAAAGAACTTATAGTCATGTGTAGTTGTTGCTGAACTGATTAATTTATCTCCAAGTAGATCAAGTCCAAAATCTATATATTTATTTTTAGATTCTTTCTTCAGTTTTTCTTTCGCCCATACTACAAATTCTCCTTTTGTTGGATTTGTTTGAGCTGAAATGATTAGAACAACAGTAATGATAACTGCTACGATTAATTTTTTCATATTACCCCTACCTAAACCAAAGTATTACTTACTATCATAATAGAAAATTCCTTTTTGACCAAATTTATTTATTAAATCTGTGTTTTCGTATAACTAATAATCATGGGAGTTTTGTTGATTTCCACTTCAGGATGCTCGCTTTCCGTGGGGTAGGCGCTGAGCCTCCTCGTCGCATTCGCGTCTGCGGGGTCTCACCTGTCCTGCTACTCCCACAGGAGTCTCGCACCTTCCGTTTCAATCATTTTCTTATTTTACTGTTTGAATTTACAAATCCTTTATAAGAATATCTTAAAAATTACCTTTGGACATATAGTTTCTTTCTAATTTGTTGATTGTTTCGTAGATTTCCACCTCAGGATGCTCGCTTTCCGTGGGGCAGGCGTTGAGCCTCCTCGTCGCATTCGCGTCTGTGGGGTCTCACCTTCCTGCTACTCCCACAGGAGTCACGCACCTTCCGTTTCAATCATTTTCATTTTTTACAATTTGAATAAAGAAAACCTTTTTACGATTTATCTTTGATGATCAAAACAATAAATCTTATTTTTAAATTTTTCTTTATTTGTTAAACAGTAGTTTTCTACTTTTTCAGAAACTTTTTGACCACAAGTAGCGCAAGTAGCCGAATATATTATATTTCCATTCGATTCTTCACTTTTTACTTCATTGATTAACTCGATATGTTTCTGTCGTATTTCAGGATCTAGAATATTTTTTTCATTTAATTTATTGAACATCACTAAGATTTCTTCATCAGTAAATGAATTAAGCTGAGGTTGTAGTTTTAAGACATTCAGCTTCCTGTTAATGTAGTCGGTTAATTCTGTATCATACACAATTAAATCATTTGAATGAATTTTTCTTAATTCTTCATTCACTTTAAAAATACATCTTCTAGAAAAAGACACAATCGAAATATAACTAGATAAATCAATATTTTTTAACAATGAATTGATTGCTTTTATATGGCCAAAATTTTGATTAAATGGATTCATCATTTTAAATTTACCATTAACATTCCAAGTGCCTCTTTTTCGATCGCCATATATCGTTCCTTGATAATTCTTCGTTTCTATGACAAAAATTCCTAAATGCGTGAATACAACATGATCTATTTGCGAATAACCGGATTTTGATTTTGGATTTTCTATCAGGAGATCACTAATATATTTGTATTTTTTATTAAGCTGGTCTAGTTGAATATTAATTTTATATTCTCCTAATTCACCTATTCTTGTAGGTTGAACCTTCTTTTTAGTCTCTCTAATTACTTTCTTTTCTTGTTTATTTTTCACATTATTTTTCCCAGTAAATATGCTGATTAATTTTGAAAACATAATTGTAAACTCCTCAATTTATTAAAACATTTCTAAAGCCCATTAGTTCTATCGACCATTTTCATTGTTATTTAATATTAAGCTCCTATAATATCCCTTTATGACTAAATATTTTTCTAGTAAACATGGGATAATCTTAGATTTCCACTTCAGGATGCTCGCTTTCCGTGGGGCAGGCGATGAGCCTCCTCGTCGCATTCGCGTCTGCGGGGTCTCACCTGTCCTACTACTCCCACAGGAGTCTCGCACCTTCCGTTTCAATCATTTTCTTTTTTACTTTTTGAATTAAAAACATCTTTTTAAAGAATATCTTGAAAATTATCCTTTGAAAGAACAGTTTCTTTCAACTTCTTTGGGAAGTCCGATCATTGTACAATCGGTCATTTTCAAAATCTTCTATTCGTATAGACAAATAAAAAAACTACAAAAGTATTTTGAAGTAGTTTTTTATACATATTTATAAGACATTCTTTTAGTAACTTCACATTAAATTTGCATTAAGTGCAGCTTTCATCGCTTTAGATGGAAAATAAGTTCCTTTTAGTTTAGACATCGGTATATTATTTGAACTTCGATTTAATTCATAGATAGAAATAGTAGTTCCCTTTTCTGATTGGCTATAAATAGTATGTTCTGTAATATAAATTGTATCATTTAATTGCGAAATAATACTTCTATCACTAGTTGCAGCGAATCTAAGTTCTCCTAAGTCGTTAAGATATTTGTTTATTTCTTCCTCAGTATATTCATCACCAAAGAAGTTTGAAGATAGTTCTTTCTTTATAATCTCTTCAATATTTGCAAAATCTTTTTTCAACAAACCATAAATAATAAAATTATACCGAGTGACGTTATTCATTAACATGATACATTTTGCTCTACCTATTTTAAATAAATGAGCATGCCAGCAAAGCAGTTGATTTTCATTAGTCAGATCTGGTTTAGTTACTTTTATTTTCAATTCATCTGCAAGTAATTTTGTACATTGTATAATCATTCGGTTTATACTCCTACATACATTTTTATTTATATATAACACAATTCTAATACAAATTTTCTTTCTTTACTAATTCGCCTTTTCACTGTACTATTATGGATAATTTATATAATTCAAAAAATTAAAAGGAGTTTTCTCTTATGATTAAAGGAATTATTTTTGATTTGGATGATACTTTGCTTTGGGATCAAAAAAGCGTGGAGGTTGCATTTGCGAACACATGTAAATTAGCTGAAGAGAAGTATGGTATTAATCCAGATGCGTTTGAAGAAGCAGTTCGTGATGCAGCAAGGCAACTATATGCTTCGTATGATACATACGAATTTACTAAATTAATTGGAATTAATCCGTTTGAAGGTCTTTGGGGGAATTTTTTAGAAGATCATGATGAATTCCCAAAAATGAGAGAAAACTCCTCGACTTATCGAAAAAATGCATGGACTTTAGGTTTAAAAGCTTTTGGAATCGATGATCCTGAATTTGGTCATGTATTAGCAGAAAGATTTCCTGAAGAACGCAGAGGGAACCCATTTGTATATGAAGAGACATTCCACGTTTTAGATGCATTAAATGGAAATTTCCAGCTCCTTTTACTAACTAATGGTTCGCCTGATTTACAGCATACAAAGCTCTCCATTTCACCTGAAATTAAAGAATACTTTGATCAAATACTGATTTCTGGTGACTTTGGAAAAGGTAAACCAGACCCAACAATTTTTGAACATGCTTTATCATTAATGAACCTAAAAAAAGATGAAGTCCTAATGGTTGGCGATAATTTAATGACTGATATACTTGGATCAAACAGAATAGGAATGAAAAATGTCTGGATTAATCGACATAATAAGGAAAGAAACGAAGTGATTCCTACATATGAAATTAATCATTTAGAGGAATTATTAGGGATAATTTCTACCATTAATGCTGAATAAATCTAAATAAACAAATAAAGTACTCTCTAATTTGTAGTGAACCCATAAAGTTAGACAATTTATTTCGTTAGGCTGCTTTGAGGGCATGAGCTCGGTATTGTACCGGACTCATGCCTTTTAGTTTTGCCTTTATTCGTTTGTTATTAT
>Ga0209025_1001022_pt1 | contig 41161 bp, 45 predicted proteins | sample AraplaMF_Col_mLB_FD_184256 | JGI IMG/M metagenome (GOLD analysis project Ga0209025, IMG submission 184256) | Arabidopsis root microbial communities from the University of North Carolina, USA - plate scrape MF_Col_mLB (SPAdes) (version 2) | ecosystem: Host-associated > Plants > Roots > Endosphere... | reverse complement strand
GAAAGCAACGTAAAATGAATGAGGAATGTCGGAAAGTGGGGGAAATGACCTTGAAATTAAAACGCGCATTGACCCAAAAATTAGCTAAAAAAATGCATAACTTTTTATTTTTGGGAAAAATCGTTACTGAAAGAATGATAGATAATGAGAAACAAACTTTATTGTACTATGAAGACGAGGATTATATACGATTTTATGTTGAATGTTTATCACCAATACCACAAAAATTGAAAGTAAGTTTTTCTACTCAAGAGGTTCTTTTTGTAGGTACAACAGCAAATAAAAATAATGAAAGTAAAATAAAGCCTCTGATTAAAAATAAGAAAAAAGATGAGATTATTGCAGGCTTAAAAAAGATTTTTGACACTAAGCTAGTTATGTTTCGCCTAGAATACGCAAATGAAGTCATTACGGTTGATATTGTGGACTTTTTTGATGGAAAGAGAGACACAATGTATTCATTATTACCAGTCATTGAATTACGAGGTGAGGGAAAACGTGAAGAAGTTGAAAATAGATTGATTAAAGGCTCTTTACCAATTCATTTACCTAAATATTATAATGATTTCGATCAACCAGAATTTGTGTATTACGATAACAGACTATATGGAAATCTTTTTTTAAAGTCGATGATGAATGATATTAGTTATTTAGAAAAACAAAATCAAGTTACTTACCAAGAATATGAGATAGAAGAACTAAATAATTCGTTTATCCATTCAAACCATTTACTCTATTTCATCCCGGAAAAACAGTGGGAAGAATTGAAAAAGAATTATAAAAAAGAATGCAAAGAATTAATCTATACGCAAGATTATAAAGAGAAACAGACATTTCCAATCGAATGGACAATTGATCAAAGCGAAAATGCATTTATTGAAAGATTTTATCAAAATTGTCTACAACAGGGATTATTATATGAAAAGAAAGATATCATTAATTTCCATATTTGCTGTAAGTTCCAAGCATTAACAATATTAGGTGGTGTAAGTGGAACCGGTAAGTCACAATTAGCAAGAATTTATGGGGAAACACTTGGTTTAGAATTTAGTAAAGAATTACTTTTTGTCCCAATCACTCCTTCATATAGAGAACATTATGATTTATTAGGTTATTTGAATCCATCAACTGGAATTTATATAGATTCAGAGACAGGGTTAACGAAATTACTGATTGAAGCCGAGCAATTTCCACATCGAATGTACATGGTCATATTTGATGAAATGAATTTATCCCAAATTGAACATTGGTTTAGTAAATTTTTATCAATTCTTGAAATGCCGTTAGAAAAAAGAAGCATCACCTTATTTCATGATCACAATGTCGTTATTAATCAATACTATAAGCCAAAAGTAAAAATAGGAAATAATATTATATTTGTCGGGACTGTAAATTTTGATGAGACTTCAAGTGAATTTTCATTAAGATTACTTGACCGCGTCAATATTATTTCGCTCCGATCAACTTCATTCGTTAATTATTATGAAAGAATGAATCAAGAAAATATATATGAGTCCGTACCACAAATCTATATAAATGCAGAATTGTATAATGACTGGACAAAAACTACATCTAGTTCTTTGGAGCTAACAAAAGATGAACTTAGCTTTTTTGATGAGTTTAATAATGTCATTGAACAGTCTCTTAGCGAAAGAATTATTTCACCACGTATGATTAAAGATTTATCTAATTATCTATTAAATATCCCAAATCTTCCTTCACATAATCAATTTGAACGAAAAGAAGCGATAGATTTGTTTGTAAAACAGCGGGTGCTAACAAAGGTACGTGGATTACTAGCAAACTTAGAAGAGTTAATTGGAACAGGTGAAAATAATGAACAAGAAGGTATTTTAATTTCATTAATGTTATCAAATCTTGGTCGAAAAGTTTCAGATTTTGAACATTCCATTCATGAGCTGAAAAAGAAGAGAAAACAATTGGAGATTGATGGATATGTCAACTAATTTTGCGATGACAGAAATTAGTAATGAAGCCATACATCTACCATTTTTACTGTCAATCCGAATAGGGACTAGAGGGAAAGAGGATAAAATACAATTAAATACACTAACAACCAAATCTAAGGATGCCTATTTATTTACGTATGAGATACAAGAACTAAAGCGATTTTTTTTCCAAATAGAAGGAGATTTCGACGGAAAAGTAACGTTTATTTGGAACAATCTATATCATTTTCAACAGGAAAATTTAGATGATCAGCAATATATATTTACAAATGAAACTAGAAAAATACTAATTTATGAACATGGGAAAACGGAGAATGCTTATCCATGGAGATGTGGTTACTATGAGTTTTGTATCATTTACCAGGATCAACGATACTTTGGAATGGTCAAAATCATTCCAAAAAATCTAGAATATGATCAGCTAGAATGGATGCATGAAAATTTGAATCAACAAATTAACGGAATAATGAATGATTCACAGTATTTTAAAAAATCATCTGCAACTTTAACGCAAAATGGCACAATGTACTTTTGGCCAATTATTCGGTTTATTGAAGCAAATGAAGAAAGATTATTAGTAGCAATACAGCAGTTTAAAAGCAAGCTGAAGCGGAAACAGAAAAAAGAATATGAACTACAAAGAAAAGTAAAAAAGCTCGATTTTACAACATTAAGATGGAATTTAATGCATCCTGCGATATCGAATGCTACGAATTTAACAATGCAGCCGGTTTTATTAGAGGAAAACTATATAGATGAAATTAAATATGCCAAAAATAAAGTTAGGAAATTCATATTAACGATTGAAACACTATTAGCATTTGTTAAATATGAGTTGGTAAAAGATACAAAGAAAATGGAACAAATAGATTTTCAAGTCCAAGATATTGAAAAAATGATGCAAAATGTTGTCGGAAATGGCTCAATTACTGAAAGAGAAAAAGCAAAATATCGACAATCAAAGTCATTAAAAGAAATGGAGCTAGAAAAATTAAAAACAAGTGTTACCGAAAAAAATAGAATTACCTCATCACTTGAAAATTTATACGAAGTGTATTTTAGAGAGTATACACTAGGTATTTTTCGAATTACATCAGACACTCACACTTCGAAATATCCGACGAGTCCTTCAAAAGTTTTTTTAAACTTCATTCATTCATTGAGCTTATTTGATAAAAAAGTAAAAGAATATGGCAAAAAACAGATGTTATTACCAGTATATAAGCCAACATTTTTATTATATGAGTATTTTGTTTATTTCTCGATTTGTTCTATCTTTTTAAAAAAGGGGTTTAATAATCCAAATGACCCATTAGATGAACAAATATTAATGCATATAAAAGATGATGAATTAATGGATGGAGCGAATGTAAAGCTTGAGAATAAAGATTGGGTAATAGATCTTGTATATAATGAGATCATAGAAGGTAGTCCACAAGTCTCATTATTAAAAGGAACTAATTTTTTTAGCGGAGAAGAATCAAAAAAGCCAGATATCCGACTTGATTTTTATAAAAAAAAGACTGGTGAATTTGCTGGTTCAATTATTTTTGAGATTAAATATAGCCCTATGTTTAATATATTTCAACCAGTAGGAAATACAAAAGCGATGGAGCAGATGTATAAATATTGGGGATTAAAATATGTAGAACGTGTAAATGGCAAGCTTTCATATGTCAGAAAACCGATTCAAGAAGTAATTTGTTTATATCCTGGCAGTAATGTTCATCGTAAGGTTCTAGAAGCTGGATGTGGAACATATATTCAGTTTTATCCAAAGAAAAAAGGTGAGGATCATTATGAGCTAATTGGAGAAAAAGAATTATTAGATATCATTAATCGGACAATCGTAAATTTATTGTGAAATTTATACAAAAATATAAATGTATGCGTTTACAAATATTAGAATATTTTGTTAAGATATTAAAAATGGGAATTTTAATAAATTGTTAATTTAACAATTATATACAAGGATGGGGTTATTGTGTTTCGTATTATTCATACAAAAGAAGAGAACTTATTATTTGATGAGCTTTGGGGAGATTTTTGTGAAGAAAACGAAATACCTTTCTTAAAAAGAACAAATGATGTCATACGATATGGAATTTGTGATACAGAGAAGAAACTCATTGGAACAATCGAATTTGATAAATATGATGTAAATAACGAAAATAATAGCGAGTATTATTATAATTTTACAGATAATAAGTATATTAAATATATACAAAACGAAGAAATCTATGAAATTAGTAAATTATTAATTAATCGTGAAAATAGAGGTAAAGGTTTTTTTAAACAAATATTATTAGCTTGTTATGATCATGCAAACCAAACGAATGCTGATTGGTATATTGGTACGATCAACAAAAGATTATATATGTTTGCAAGAAGTGTAGGATTTAAAATCTTGCCGATTGATGAATACTTTGATATTAACGAAAATATCATTGCTGTTCCTTTTTTGCTCGATATTAAACATGCAATAAAATTATTAAAATACTCAAATGAGTTTAAAGAAATATTAATGTATTATGATAAATAAACAAAAACTCAGGTTCATCAACCTGAGTTTTTTGTTTATTACCTCTTATTCTTGAGCAAGTACTGAAGCTGTACTGTTTGTATGATTGTAGGCATTTTGGCAGGCCTGAAGTGCCTGTTCGATCAATTCATGATTATGTGGTTTTTCAACTGTCTCTAGTGCTGACTGTAGATTTTCTACTGCATGCTTAATAGCGGTAGTTGCGTCTTGTGTATATTGACGAGCATTTTTGTTCATTGTAATTCCTCCTTTCATTCTAACAATTATTTTCACCAAGTCGATACAGAAGTATGTAAAAAACGTAGAAGATGATCTCCTACGTTTTTCATCAAATATATAAGAAACCTCTACAAACACAACGAGTCTTTGTATGAATTCAAATCCATTACACGCCAAAAATTGATAATATTGCAAATCTTTTCTTTGGTTTAAATGCAACAATTTTCTTTTGATCTTCTAATTCATTTTTTAACGAAGTATTGCTTTCTTTTAATTGAAGTACTTCGTCACCAAGCTTACTAACTAATTTTTTTAAATCCTCAATTTCTCTACGGTGTTCTAAAATTTGGACTGAAACTACTTCATTTGCTTTTGTTTCAAGTTTTTCTTCAATTTTTTCTAGTTTTTGGGCTAATTCAATGATGTGTGAGGAGTTAGTATGGTCATTCTGTTTTGCTTCTTGAGGCTGGATGGACGCTTCATAAATATCTTTTATTTTCATCATTTGTTCATCCGTAAATAAATACGTACCATTAGACGATTTCTCTACATTAAGCTTCCCTTTTTTTGAAAATAATAAAACCTTTTTATTCGTTAATTGGAGCTGCTCAGCTACTTGAGAAGTTGTATACATTTTCGTTCCTCCTCTAAATGGTTTATATATTTAACATTCTTTTTGAACTTTAAATGTCCTTCACGAATGACAAAACTAGTGCCTGCTCGTCAAAAGTTCTTATAATACGTACATTATGAAATGAATGGTCGAAATTTGAAGTCATAAATATTTTTGATAACAAGTCCTAAATCTGAATATACTAAGTTAAGCCTGTAATAAAATTTGTAATTAGAAGAGTGTTTTCTACTTCCAATTGGAGGGATGAAATAGTTGTCTATAGGTACTAAATTATTATTAGTTGTTGTATTAATTGCCTTTACTGCATTTTTTGTGGCATCAGAATTTGCGATTGTAAGAATTCGAAGCTCACGAATTGATCAATTAATAGGTGAAGGGAATAAAAAAGCGCAAGCAGTTAAGCGAGTAATCTCGCATCTTGATGAATATTTATCAGCATGTCAATTAGGAATTACAGTTACTAGTTTAGGTTTAGGTTGGTTAGGTGAACCAACGATTGATACATTATTACACCCGGTCATTGATAAATTAAATTTACCTATTGCTGTAAGTGAAACAATCACTTTTTTAATTGCATTTGGTTTCATAACATTTATTCATGTTGTAGTTGGGGAATTGGCTCCAAAAACTGTTGCGATACAAAAAGCAGAAGCAGTCATTTTACTTTTTGCACCACCATTAATTTTATTTTATAAAATTACGTATCCATTTATTTGGTTATTCAATAATTCTGCAAGGCTTGTATTGAAATTATTTGGCATACCTCCTGCTAGTGAGCATGATGTTGCTCATTCAGAAGAAGAATTAAGAATTTTGCTTTCTGAAAGCTACGAGAGCGGTGAAATCAATTCATCTGAATATAAATATGTAAATAATATTTTTGATTTTAATATGCGTGTAGCCAAAGAAATAATGGTTCCTAGAACTGAGATGGTTGCAATTGATATGAAAGTTCCTTTTCATGAAAACATCCAATTTATGAGCTTTGAAAAGTACACACGCTTTCCAGTTGTAGATGGCGATAAAGACCATGTAATTGGTCTGATTAATTTTAAAGACGTTTTTACTGATTTCGTCTTACACAATGGTGAACCAGAAGTTAAAGAACTCGAACAATATATACGACCCATTATTCAAGTTATTGAATCAATTTCAGTGCATGATCTACTTGTGAAAATGCAAAGAGAGCATATTCATATGTCAATTCTTGTAGATGAATACGGTGGAACATCAGGATTGGTAACAGTAGAAGACATTTTAGAAGAAATTGTTGGTGAAATTCGAGATGAATTTGATGTAGATGAAAAAGAAGAGATATATAAAGTAAATGAAAATAAATATACAGTAGCAGGTAAAGTACTAATCAGTGAAGTAAATGATGTTTTTAATTTAGATATAGATGACACAGACGTTGATACGATTGGTGGCTGGATCTTAACTGAGAATTTCGAAGTACAAGAAGGCGATACAATCAAAGTCCATCCATATACATTTAAAATACTTAAAATCGACGGTCATTATATTAAATCAATTGAAATAACGAAAGATCCACTTAAAACTCAACAATCAAATCAAGAAAGCGCAACAGATTAGTGTAAATCTTTTGCGCTTTTTGTTTATTGCAACTATAAATTTCACGTACCGTAATATTAAAACTTCATTGAATGATATAATTCGTCTTTAATGAAAATATCATTTTTATCAACAGCATTTTTATGTGTAAGAACTAAACCAATTGGAGTTGGAGTTGGCAAATTATTAACGAGTGAGAAGGGAAGATTCGTTTTATTGGCTAATTTTATATATTTTGAAATAGCTGAATAGGGAAGGGTACCATTCAATAGTAAAGTTAAATTTCTATTTGAAAATTTTGCCTCGATTTGAGAATAGATTGAATTTGCCATTACTTGACTTGTTGTAAGTGCAATTTCGACTCTTTCTCGAATTGTGCCTAAAAAAACATTTCGCTCTTCTATTTTTATTTGCTTTTCACCATAGATTCCTTTAATCAAGTAATCTTCAACGTTATTTCCAGCCATCTTTTATACCTTCCTTTGTTCTTTTCTTAATTGTAACTAATTGTATCGTATTCTCCCTTGCTCATTATTGACAATTTTGTATATATTTAATGGATAAAAAGTATGATAAAATCAGTGATATATTATAAAAATATGTAATATTAGCGCATAAGAATACAACCATATTACTAATTCGACATTTTTTGTAATTTTTGCTTAACGAATTTTTAAAAATTTGTTACTATTTAATTAATAATGTATTTACGGAGGTGTTCCTTATTGATATGACAATTGAAAGTAGGTATAGTTCATTTATTAAAGAAAACATGCCTACACTAGTAAAAAATTGGGTCTCAGAAGCGTTGATTAGCGATCATGATCCATTTAAATCTGAAATTATCATTAATGGAACAAAATTGATCGATTTCACTTTATTATTTTTAGAAGATAAGATTGACGAAGAGCAAATTCAAGATTTGTCTTATAAAATTGCTGAAGAACGTGCGCAAGCAATCGCGAATATAGGTGAATTTGTATATAATTCGAATTTGGGAAGAAGTGAATTGTTCAAACACTTATCAGCCTTTGGTGAGAATATTGGAGAAGTTCAACCATTAATTGATAAAATAAATTATGTATTTGATCAGTTTATTTATTATACAGTTAAACGATATTCATTCATAATTACACAAGATATTGAAGAAAAAAAACAATTTATCGATGAGACACATAAGGAAAGACTCACAATTTTAGGACAAATGTCAGCTAGCTTTGTACATGAGTTTAGGAATCCGCTCACATCAATCATTGGCTTTGTTAAGCTGTTACGTGTAGATCATCCACAATTAAAATATTTAGATATTATTGACCATGAATTACATCAATTGAATTTTAGAATTGATCAGTTTCTTCATGTTTCAAAAAAAGAACATGATCAGGTTGTAGAATACTTCTTGATTAATGATCTTTTCAAAGATATAACAGAGTTTCTATATCCAAGTATTGTGAATTCAAATGTTGTATTACAAGAAGGATTAACACAAACTATTTATATACCTGGATTTAGAAATGAATTGCGACAAGTATTATTAAACATTTTTATGAATTCAATCGATGCTTTGTCCGAAAATAAAGGTCAAAAAATTATCCAATATCAAGTAGCAGACATTGGAGATAAAGTTGTCATTCAAATTCGTAATAATGGTCCTAAAATTAACGAAGAAAATATATTAACAATATTTGAGCCATTTGTAACCACAAAAAATCATGGTACAGGTATTGGATTATTTGTATGCAAGCAAATCATCGAAAAACATGAAGGCGAAATTAAATGTCTATCAGATGATCAATGGACTACATTTTACATAACTTTACCAAAGAGATCATAAAAAAAACTCGGAATGTAACCGAGTTTTTTTATTTTATAATCATTACCTCAAATGAAGATTCCTCATTGATTATTCCGACTGAGATAATATCATAAATCTTATTTTTTTGAAATTTGGATTTGTATAATGGATATAGAATTGATTTAGTACCTGATAACCGAAGTTCCAAATTAACTGACATTGGTGATAACCCTAGATATTCTGATGCTTCTTTGAAGGAAACATTTGAAAATACAACGTCACCTTCACCTTGTTTCACCGCTAGATCAAGTTTTGGAACTGTGCTTGCAAGGTGAATAAAACGAATTTTAGTTTCATTAATAGGTAGGAATGGGTCATCAATAATTTGTATCAGAGTTAACTGGCTAAGTTGATATGACACAGCAATGGTGTAGTAAAGAGAATTTTCAAGAAAAATTGTTTCGGTTAGTAAAGGGTGAGATAGATTATATGAATCATAAATGTCAATTTGATGATTCCCTGAAGAAAGTTCAAGATAGTCTGAAGCGTCTTTATAGGATAAATGTGTAATTTGTAATCCATTAAGATAGACATGAAACTTAGACATAGTTGGAACGACATTCAAAAATCTGGCAAACGATTTTAGTTTTATTTTCCCCAATTCAATTCCTTCAGGTTTCTGTATAGCTGAAGCGTTAATTTTTTGAACAAAATTGGTTTGTTTATCATAATATTGATGTAAAAAGTTAGTTAAAAGATGTTGAAAGTCAGTAGATTGCTCATTTTTTATTGAAACAAATGAATCATTTTCTTTCTGTTTACCTTCATTCAAAATGATACCTCCCTATATAGCCCTCGCATGTAAAATCCTATTCAATAACGAGAAAATTATGAATTATTTTATATTTGTATTTATGAAAATAGACATTGATTTTTATAGTGATAATTTAATAGAATACTTTTAATATAGTTTTTTATGACAACTAAATATAAGCTAATTAAGTTCTAACACTGATTTTTTTTAAGGTGTTTCTTAATGCGCTCGTATAATTTTGGAAATAAACGGTCCAAGAGTTTCTACCAAACTGCCGCATAGTTTGACTACGAGAGATATGACATAACATATTCTCTCCTAATTTTAGGAGGAGTAAAAATGAACTTACATGAAATGAAAGCTTCTATAAAAGCTGAAAAAGCGGATTTTATCATTATTAACGGGAAAATTCTGAATGTTTTTACAAAAGAATTGATTGAGGAATCTATTGCTGTAACAAACGGCATCATTGTGGGTATTGGTGATTACGAGGGAAACATAGTCATTGATGCAAAAGGCAAATACATTTCTCCAGGTTTCATAGATTCTCATGTTCATATTGAATCATCAATGGTAACGCCTAGAGAATATGCTAGAACAATTTTGCCTCATGGAGTTACAACAGTTATCACTGATCCTCACGAAATTGCAAATGTTTCAGGAGTAGATGGTATTCAATTTATGCTAGATGAATCTGAACATCTACCTCTAGATGTAAGAGTTATGTTACCTTCGTGTGTACCTGCCACATCATTAGAACGAGGTGGAGCAGTTTTATATGCTGAACATTTAGCAGGATTTATGGAGCATCCAAGAGTACTCGGTTTAGCCGAAGTAATGGACTATCCTTCAGTCATGTCAATGGAAAAACAAATGATGGATAAACTCCAATTAGCTCATAAATATCAAAAACCAATTGATGGTCATTTAGCGGGGTTAGGAAAAAATGAAATCAATACGTATGCTTATAGTGGGATCCTAACAGATCATGAATGTACAAATGTAAATGAAGTAGTAGACAGACTACGTGCAGGGATGTATGTTGCATTAAGAGAAGGCTCTGCAGCAAGAAATTTAATTGATTTATTACCTGTAGTCAATGAATATAATGCTAACCGGATTATGTATTGTACAGACGATAAACATTTAGATGATTTATATAAAGAAGGTTCAATTGATTTTTGTATTCGTACAGCAATTGAATTTGGTATTCACCCTATCACTGCCTACTCAATGGCAACTTTTAATCCCGCTCAATGTTACGGTCTAAATCAGAAAGGTGCAATCGCACCCGGTTATGAAGCAAATTTTGTCTTTATAAACGATTTAGAAAAAGTGGACATTACAGATGTATGGATTAAAGATCAATTTGTGGTTTCAAATCAGAAATTAATTGAGTCAACTATCAAAAAAGATAATAAAAATCACATTACTACATCAATAAGTTTAGGTGATATTAGATTAGAAGATTTTATGATCAATTGTGATGGAATGAATTATGCTAACATTATTGAAATCAATCCAAAAAGTATTGTAACTAGCCACGTAGTGGAATATATAGCAAACTCAGATGAACAACAATTTACTGCAAATACTAAAGAAAATTTATGTAAAATCGCTGTAATTGATCGATATCATTCTGAAAAAGAAATAGGATTAGGCATCGTTAAAGGATTAAATATAATAGAAGGTGCGATTGCAACTACAATCGCACATGATTCACATCAATTAATTGTTGCAGGAATGAACGACGAAGATATGTACTTGGCAGTCAAAACAGTAGAGGAAATGAATGGTGGTATTGTTGTTGTTGCAAACGGACAAATACTAGCTAAACTATCACTACCAATTGGCGGATTGATAAGTCTGAATTCAGCTGAAGAAGTCGAACAAGGATTGAAATTAATCGAAAATACCCTACTAAAGATTCGTCCAAATAATAATTTTAATGCATTTTTAACTTTGTCATTCCTTGCCTTACCAGTTATTCCAAGCATCAAAATTACGACTAAAGGTTTATTTAATGTAAACACATTTCAATTTATTCCTTTATTTGTTAAAAATTAGAATAGATGAAAGACTCCGTAATGGGGTCTTTTTTTCGTTTTTAAATGTATGTCTATAAATAATAAAAGATGTAAATTACTTACCGTTGACTCTGGACTCATTCTCTAAATTGGGCATCTGTCTAGAACAAAATTGGGGAATTGACATAAGTTATAAGTGTAATATCTCATTACCTATGTGAAGGAGGCAATACTCATGAAAGGTTACTCTCCATATTATGGTGGCGGTTGCGGTGGATGCGGCGGAGGATTCGCGCTAATCGTTGTATTATTTATTCTTTTAATTATCATCGGTGCAACATTTGTAAATCATCACTAAAAAACATTGAGCGTCAGCCACAGGAACCGACTAACAAATCGTTAGTCGGTTCCCTTTTTTCGTCTTACTTTTCTTTCTTAGTTAGTAATGCCCTTTCACCTTCTATTTATAAAATGCATATAAAGAAGTAGGTATATAACTATAAATCTATTGAACTTTAAATGAATGTCCTACAATGATGAAGGAGGACCTTAAGTGAAAAATCAACTTTATAAACCACAAAGGCATTGGAAAGACATACCTTTATGGAAAGATGTAACAGATGAACAATGGAATGATTGGCTTTGGCAGCTAACGAATACTGTGCGGACTTTGGACGATTTAAAACAAGTAATCGATTTAACAAAGGACGAAGAGGAAGGAGTTAGAATTTCAACAAAGACTATTCCTCTAAACATTACACCATATTACGCGTCATTGATGAATCCAACGGATCCAAGATGTCCAATTCGTATGCAATCAGTTCCGATTGGTAAAGAGTTAAATAAAACGAAATATGATGCAGAAGATCCACTTGGTGAAGATGATGATAGTCCTGTACCTGGTTTAACTCATCGATATCCAGATCGCGTTCTATTTTTAGTGACTAATCAATGCTCTATGTATTGTCGCTACTGTACAAGAAGACGTTTTTCGGGGCAAATTGGAATGGGTGTACCTAAAAAACAACTTGATGATGCTATTTCTTATATTCGTCAAAATTCAGAAATAAGAGATGTACTTATTTCAGGTGGAGATGGATTATTAATAAATGACAACATTTTAGAATATATTTTGAAAAATTTAAGAGCGATTGATCATGTAGAAATCATTCGAATTGGAACAAGAGCACCTGTTGTATTCCCACAGCGAATTACTGAAAACTTATGTGAAATTCTAAAAAAATATCATCCTGTTTGGTTAAATACTCACTTTAATACGAGTATAGAAATCACAGAAGAAGCTAAAAAAGCATGCGAAATGTTAGTGAATGCAGGTGTTCCCGTAGGTAACCAAGCTGTTATTCTAACTGGTATAAATGACAGCGTTCCAATTATGAAAAAGCTAATGCATGATTTAGTAAAAATTCGAGTGAGACCTTATTATATTTATCAATGTGATTTGTCAGAAGGAATTGGTCATTTTAGAGCACCAGTTGCAAAAGGACTAGAAATAATAGAAGGATTAAGAGGTCATACGTCAGGTTATGCAGTACCTACATTTGTAGTTGATGCTCCTGGTGGCGGTGGGAAAATCTCCCTTCAACCAAATTATATTGTTTCACAAAGTAGTAAAAAAACAGTGTTACGAAATTTTGAAGGGGTCATTACCTCTTATCCAGAACCAGAAAATTATACTGAAGATACCGCTGAAGAATACTTCTCACTTATCTATCCAGATTATTTACAAAAGGCAGCTAAAGTTGGTATTGCGAGTATAATGACCGATCAAGTGCAAAGTCTCATTCCAAAAGATTTAGAGCGAATGAAAAAAAGAGAGCAATACCAAGAAGATCCAACTCATAGTTCATTAAAAAATAAACGAGAGAAACGAGATGAACTAAAAGAGAAAAAATTCAAAGCTCAAATTCAAAAAATGGATGGAAGTGAAAAGAATGACGAATAATACGTTAAAATGTGACTGGTGTCAGGAGCATAGTTTAGAAGAATTGAAAGCTGTTGTACATTGGGAATTACCGGATGGGTCCCGTGCAATCACAATAACAAATGTCCCTTCGTATTATTGTGAGCAATGTAAATTTACTTATCAAAAAGAAGATTTAGTAAAAACAATAGAGGATCAATTATTACTAATATCTACTGAATTACTTCCAGTTTCAGTTTCATTTGATGAATTAATGAAGCAACCAAGATTATTAAAAAGGAATTACTTTGACTTCTCGTCTTATAACTAGTATTTTTAATTTATAAATTAGAGAAACGATTGAGGGAAAATCATGAAAAAGTCATTTTACCATTACATGATGAAACACAGAAACTATAAAGTACCAACAGATATTGGTTTATTTGCAGATCATCTTTTTAATGATCACTCCTTTCCAAAACAAGCATTTAACTATGATGAAGTTAGCTCATACTTAGAACTAGATGGCACTTTTAACATGCCAATGAGCGTCTTTGATAAAGCTTGGAATTTATATGAGGATGAAGAAAATTAAGATACAACATTCGTTGTATCTTTTTTGTTTGGTCAAATTCAAGCCCTTGTCTAATGCTTGTCGGAGTTAAACAGTCGCCTCCACTTTTCAAATTGTCTAGTTCCGGCTCCTAGCTCCTCGAGGTCATAAGCCAAACCCCATTAAAGGTAAAAAGCACCTTTATTGGTGTTTGTCTTATGCTTGTCGGAGCTGAACAGTCGCCTCCACTTTTCAAAATAGGCTATTCCCTTTTTTTATTTGGTTGGAAAATGACAGACAATTATTGTGCTTTTGCATAGTATACAGTAAAAACGTATGAGTCACGACGTATGGAGAAGGAGGTTAAAGAGGATGACAAAGAAAAAACAACCTAAGTATAACGTAGATGATATTGTCGTGATAACGTTATATGGGACTGTCGGTAAGATTACAAATATCAAACTGATGGATGGCATATTCGTTTACGAAGTGAATAATCATGATGGTTTGTATGTTGAAAATACTCTTCAGCTTCTTAATGAATATGATGGCAAAAAACTTGAAAAAGAGTGGATTGAGGTAAATTATTCATTTTCTTTTGGGGATTTAGTTCAGGTGAATGGATATGAAAAAGAAATTTTTCGTATAGTTGGTTATCGTACAGAGGTTTGGCGTTATAAAAATGATGCTTGGGAAGATACAATTTATGAACTTGCCCGTATTACAGATGGTGAATGGTTAGAAGCAGATGAGACTGATTTAACCTTAATTGCGACAGCACAAACTGCTAATACAATTTTAAAAAAACTTAGAAATGATAAAAATGGCATTACGAAATTAGACCTAGAAAAGCTTCGTTCAATGAATGATTTTAATAAAAATAGAAATAAGACGACGAAATTAGAAATTATAGATGGGCTATTAGATATATATAATGATTATGCTGTTCTATATTCTATATTTCAAGATGAGGAATATAAAATCGTGATGGATCTTGTTTTAAAGAATTTAAATAAATTTTCAGAAAAGAAAACAAATTGAGAGAGGATAATCTACAATAATTGTAGAATTATATGAATCATAAAAGGTATGCCTAACCCTATTAAAATCAAAAAGATAACAGAAGTAAATTTTTCTACAGTTGCTTCAAATAATTCTTCATTAAACATTAGTTCTTTCATTTTTAAGCTTGAGTTTGATTGCTTGTCCACTTTTAACATTGACATCATTCTCCTTTAACATGTTTTAATTGAATATATGCTTGTCATTGTTGTATTATGCTAAAGGTTACATATTAATAATTTAGGTGCTTGGAAAGGTTTTTTTCATATTTTCTCATTTTTAACATATTAACTAGTAAGGGGTGATGCTAGTGAAAGAAATTGAAGTAGTTATTGATACGGAAGAAATTGCCGAATTTTTCTATCAACAGCTCATTCAGCGAGGATATGTGCCTGAAGAAGAGGAAATTGAAGAATTGGCCGATATTACTTTTGAATACTTATTGGAAAAATGTATGATTGATGAAATTGACGAAGAAGATGAATAGTCATGAAAGTGGCGACGGGTGCTCTCGTCGTTTTTCTCTTTGTATTCAATAGTACAAGCGGGGTGCCTATATTTTTTTAGTCGGAGGAGTTTATGAAAAAAAATAATTGGATAACCGTTTTTACTGCAATTGTTTTATTTGTTATGTTAGGTGTTATTTATGATACGAGTATGGTCAAAACAATCGACGATGCACTTTTCGATTTTTTTGTTTCAGTTCGATCAGACACGCTAGATTCATTTTGTTATTTTTTAAGAGATTTTGGTTCTTCTAAAATGTATTTAAGTTTTGCTGTAGTTTTATTAATTTTTTCTATTATTCGTAAACGTATATGGACTGGGATTTATTTATTAATCACATTGCTTACTGCTAGACTAGTAGTTCAAATCGTTAAAGGTATCTATGAACGACCACGTCCAGAAGCAATGTATTATGTTGAGGATGGCTTTAGTTTTCCGAGTGGTCATGCTGTTATGGCTACAAGCTTTTTCCTTACATTAAGTTTCATCTTGATTATTTTAGATACTAATTTATTAAAACAAAGACGCATTATTCAAATAACCGCTATAGCCATTATTTTATTAATTTCATTTAGTAGAATTTATTTACACGTTCACCATTTCTCGGATATTGTCGCTGGTTGGTTAATTGGGTATGTATGGTATAGCATTTGTAAAAATGTATTTATCTTTTTACATGAACGTAAACAAATATAAATTTTGAACACCTTATTTGCAAAATAAGGTGTTTTTTAAATTGAATATACAAAGACATTAATATAATAATGATTTCTTACGGAAAACACCCATAAGGACAATATCCTTGTTGCAGAAATAAAGTATATCTGATTGTTGCATCGGTTGCTTTATCAAACTCTCTAGATCGAAACCCAAAGGTAATGATAACATGTACTTCATAAGGTGATTTGATTTGAGCGTGAGTATCAATTGTCGTTCTAAAGAACATCCCTTCCTGGTCGGAAAATCCATAATCAATACCACTTAACACAGAATTTGCTTGGTAAATTTTATATGGGTATGTTTTAAATACTCGGGTAATCGTTCTACCGCCTGTCATTTTTGCTGGGAATCTAACTATATCTTCAATCATGTTTAGCAAATTTCATCACCTCAAGTGATATATATGCATCTATTCAAGTCCACATTGCCTATAATCATGTAAAAAACCTGCACTTATGAAAAGTGCAGGCTTTTTTAGGTATTAATTTATTGCAATTTTATTTGATTACTCGAATTTCGTTAAAAACTCTTCAACTTGCTCTGGCGTTTTAGCGTTGGCACTGTGTAAGTGACCAATTTTTTCTCCATTTTGATAAACAAGTAAGCTAGGAATACCCATAACTTGTTGTTCACTAGCGATTTCTGGGAATTCATCACGATCCATTGAATACCATTCGAATGATGGATGCTCTTCAATCACTTCACCAACAAACGCATCAAGACGAGAACAGTCTGGGCACCATGTTGCATAAAATTTTACGATTACTGGTTTTTCACTACTAATCACTTCTTCATATTTTTTTACATCAATAATTTTTTCCATAATGGCCTCCTAGAATCTAATAATTATATTTTGAATGATATTTTCTAGTATTTCAAATATTTTAATCCTTATTACTAAATTTTAAAAATCTAAATCAAAAAAGCATACAAATGTTCGTATGTTGATGTAAAATAAAGTAGACTAAAAGTTCAAATGAGGTGTAAAAATGAAATTTATTCATACAGCAGATTGGCACCTTGGAAAAATTGTTCATGGTGTCCATATGACAGAAGATCAACGTTATATATTAAATGAATTTATTAATATTATTATAGAAGAAAAGCCGGATGCAGTGATTATTGCTGGCGATTTATATGATAAAAGCATATCTCCAACTGAAGCAATTGAATTATTAAACGAGGTATTACATCAAATTGTTATAGAATTAAACACACCGATACTAGCTATAGCTGGAAATCATGATAGTGCTGAAAGAGTTGAGTTTGGAAGCAGTTTTATGGAAAAAGAAGGCCTTCATATAGTCGGTAAATTTCAAACTCCTTTTAAAAAGGTCATTATGAACGATGAATTTGGAGAAGTTCATTTCTATTTAATACCTTATGTAGAACCAAGTATTGTACGTTACGTATTACAAAATGAGGATATTCACTCACATGATGACGCGATGAAAGCAATCATTAATAAAATAAGAGATGAAGAATTAGATTCATCTGCTAGAAATGTTTTTGTCGGACATGCTTTTGTTACGAATAATGGTCAGCCATCTGATGAAGAAACTGAAGGTGAACGTACATTAGCGATTGGTGGAGCAGAATATGTATCTCATCATAATTTCCAACATTTCCATTACACGGCATTGGGTCACTTACATCGTGCACATTATGTTGGTAATCAATCTATTCGATATTCAGGATCGCCTTTAAAGTACTCTCTTTCTGAGGAAAACCATAAAAAAGGATGTTTAATTATCGAGTTAAATGGTGAAGGTGAAGTATCCGTCACGAAAAGAGATTTTAATCCTAAACGCGATTTGAGAACTGTTGAAGGAACGATTGAAGAAATAAGAAAGCATCCAATCAATGAAGATTATGTTTTCGTAAAATTGACCGATGAGCATATGGTCGTTCAACCGATGGAACAAATTCGAACTGTTTATCCAAATGCAATGCATGTGAGTAGAAAAAGAATCAATGCAGAGAGCACAATTGAAAGCAATAAGTACGTAGAAAAACAATCAAAAAATCAACTTGAGCTTTATCATTCATTTTATAAAGAAATGACAAATGACGAATTAAGTGAAGAAAATGAAGAGTTTATGAAAGAAATACTACATGATATTTTTGTAAAGGGAGAATAAGAATGAGACCATTAGAAGTTATTTTACATGCATTTGGTCCATACAAGGACAAAATCCATGTAGATTTCAATCAATTAAATGAAAAAGGATTGTTTGCGATAACTGGTCCAACTGGAGCAGGTAAAACAACAATCTTTGATGGTATTTGTTTTGCATTATACGGAGAGGCGAGCGGTGAAAACCGAAACGACCAATCTTTATTAAGAAGTCATTTTGCAGATGATGAGGTATATACAAGTGTTGACTTAACATTTGAACTGAAAGGAAAGCTTTACAATATCTTTAGGCAAAAAGGACATCAAAAGAAACAAAATAAAGGTGTTACAGGTGACAAAATTGAGTTTTATAAAATAGAAAACAGTGAAAAAGTACCATACTGTCAAGAATTTAATAAAACAACGATTGTTAATAAAAAAGTTGAAGAATTACTCGGTATTAATGCTGATCAATTTAAACAAATTGTTCTTCTACCACAAGGTGAATTTCGGAAATTATTAGTTTCTGATACGAAGGAAAAAGAAGAGATTTTACGTAAAATCTTTAAAACCGAATTATTCGATAAAGTAAAAGATACAATTGGAATTGCTAGATCTAAAATGGAAATAAATTTTAGAAATCTTAAGCAAAGAATTGTCATTAAATTAGAAACAATAGAAGATCTTCTATTAGATAAAGGGATTAATATTACCGAGGATGCTCAAATAAACATTCATATTGTTAGAGAGATTTTAGGTGAGCATATTTCAACAATTGGTGAAGATATAAAACAGCTTGAAGAAAAAGAAAAAATACAAAAAGCTCAAAAAGAAGTACTTCAACAAAAAATATTTGCTGCTGAGTCACATAATAAAAATATTAACAGATTGCAAGAATTAAACGAATTGATCAAATTATTAAACGATCAAAAAGAAGAAATTGATCAAAAGAAATCAAAATTATCAATGGCTACTAGAGCGGAAAAGGTACTACCGCAAAAAAATGAACTCGAAAAGCTGAATAGTTTGAATGTACAAGCTAAAGATAAATTGCAAAAAGAACATCATTCATTAACCGAAATCCTACATTTAATCGAAACAATTTCATTAAAAGTTGCTACACTTCCTGAGAAAAATAAAGAGTTATCAAACTTTGAACTTCATTATAGTCAATTATTAGAACTGAAGGATAGTATTGAGAACTATCAAAAACTAGAAGAGATTTATGTAACGAAAACAAAGCAGTTCAAACACCTTGAATTTGATGGTCAAAAACTTCGAGAACAAATAACGAAAGAAAATGAAGAGCTTCATCAATTAAAAAATGAGATTGTTACATTTGAAGGTATTTATGAACAGTGGAATCAAATAACACTTTTAAAACAGCAAGTTCAACAAAAAGGTGGGTTTGCAAAACGAATCGTTTTCGCAAAAAACGACTTAGATGGCAAGTTAAAAGATTATGAACTAAATGATGCAATTTTAAAAGAACATGTAAGTAAATTAAATAGTTTAGAATTAAAAATGTTACAACAAAAAGCAGCTTATTTGGCTATGGATTTAAAAGATCAAGAAGAGTGTCCTGTGTGTGGAAGTACCCACCACCCATCAATTGCTAAATTTGAAGGTGATGTAAATGAACATGAAGTTGAAACATTAAAAGCCGAAGTAACAAGATTACAAAACCAATTAGCAACAAAACATGGTGAAATAAAAAATTTAGAAAATACAATTAACCATGATGAACAATCCTTTATGGAGGAGTATGGTGAATTTGATTTTTCAAATGAAGGCTTGCTTTTATTAGCTAAAGATTTTAAAGAGATTGATGCGAACTTAACAAGTATTTCAGAGCGAAAAATAACTTTTGAAAAGATTCAAAAAGCATTAAAAGAAAAAGAACAATTAATTGAAGGTTTAACAATTAAGGCAACTGAACTGGGGAATGTCTTAACGGAGTGCTCAACAAAAATCAATGAGTTAAAAGTTGAAATTGTTCAAATTGAGGCGAAGCTACCAGAAACGACACGAACTTATGAAGCGTGGTATCAAGATGTACAAAAATATGAGCAAAACATTAAGTTACTTAAGGCTGAAATACTAGAAATTGAAGCTAATTTTAAACGACTTTCAGAACAAAAAACGATAAAAGAAACAACTTGTTCTCATCTTGAAAATGAAATAAATCGCCTAACTTCAGAAATTGAAAATGCACAGAAATTATTAAAAGAAAAATTGAGTGAATATCAGTTTAGGGATGAAGCTGAGTTTTTTAATGCGATTGAATTTATTCGATTTATTGATGAATATCAAAATGATATTTTAAAGTATGAAGAAAATAGTCAAAGATTAAAAACTGAAAGAGACATTCTCGAAAACCAGATACAATCTAAAGAGAAAATTGATGAGATTGGATTAAGGGAATCATTGTTATTAATCGATCAACAAGCCGATCTTATTTTAAATGATATTATTCGAATTCAAGATTTATCTAAACGTTTATCACAATTACGGATAGACTTAAAAACATATCAAGAAGAGTACGTAAAAACTGAAAAGAAATTGGCTGGATTAAATGATTTATATAAAGTTACGAAAGGCGATAATGAAAAAATGATTTCATTTGAACGCTATGTACTTTTAGACTACTTCGAGCAAATTATTGAGTCTGCAAATGTTCGTTTGGATCATCTATCAAATGGACAATTCCAATTACAACGAAAAGATTCTGTTGAAAAAGGAAGAAAACAAAGTGGTTTAGGGCTAGAAGTATATGATTCATATACCGGTCTTGCTAGAGATGTTAAATCCTTATCAGGTGGCGAACAGTTTAATGCATCACTTTGTTTAGCACTAGGAATGGCGGATATTATCCAAGCGCACAAAGGTGGAGTTTCAATCGATACATTATTTATCGATGAAGGTTTCGGTTCATTAGACGATGAGTTACTCGCAAAAGCAATTGACACACTCATCCAGCTACAAAAAACTGGTCGATTAATCGGTGTTATTTCCCACGTTCAAGATGTTAAGGACGCAATGCCAGCGGTTATTGAGGTTCATAAGACAAATCATGGATTTTCTGAAATATCCATTGTAGTAAAATGAGTTTAATTTGAATGGGCACACGAATGTACCATGTATATACTTTTATTTAAAATATAATTTATCTAAAACCTTGTTAATTCATTATTGAATAACAAGGTTTTTTTATGAAATTCGTTTTCTTATATTCATTTTGGTTGTATTTCGAGAATGAAAAAATGGGGATGAACCCCGGAAATGTATCCAATCCATAACTAACTAAAAAAATCGTTTTTAACTGAAAAGAGCATGAACAGTGCTTTTTTTTTGGATTATTTGATAGAAGGCATGTTAAGTTAAAATTTTTAAAATATTCTAATTGTATTTATTGTTATAATTTATTATAATACAAGACATAACAAATAAAGTTTTTTATGAAAGGAATGTGAAAATATGAAGATATAAATTAAAAAAATGAAAATGAAAGCAAATTAGAAGATGCTTGGCCAAGAAAATGAAATAACTTGCTTAACTTCATACCAATTCTTCGATCCATACTATACAGCAACCAATTTTTAAATGTTTATTAGTTTATATGAGAATATGAATCTTGTAATTTAAATTGGGAGGTACTCAATATGAGTAATGGCACGCTCACACGAAAGTTAGGTTTTTGGTCTGCTCTAGCTATTGCTGTCGGAACGACTGTAGGTTCAGGTATTTTTGTCTCATCTGGAGATGTTGCAAAAGCTGCTGGGACACCATCAATCGCTATTTTAGCTTGGATTATCGGAGGAATTATTGCAATACCACAAGTAATGGTATTAGCTGAATTATCGACAGCTTACCCTGAAAACGGAAGCGGTTACGTTTACTTGAATAAAGCGGGATGGAGACCGTTAGCGTTTCTATATGGATGGGCTGCTTTTTGGGCTCTTGATCCACCTTCAATTGCCATTATGGCTTTAGCGCTAGTTTCTTATATTTCTACCTTTTTTCCATTTTTCTCTGGAATAGCTGGTAAGTTATTAGGAATTGCTATTATTCTCATCATAACTTCTATTCATTATCGAAGTGTAAAGGTAGCAGGTATTTTTCAAGTAATCATCACTGCAATTAAAATCATTCCTTTTTTAATAGTTATTGTTTTAGGATTTATGTATATGAATACTGGAAATTATGCTTACACTCCGACAACTGGAGCAGTGAAAACAAGTTTAATCGGTGGCGTATCTGCGACTACATGGGCTTACACAGGAATGGCTGCCATTTGTTTCATGGCTGGAGAATTTAAAAATCCAGGTAAAGTACTACCTCGTGCTTTAATCAGTTCTGTGTTCATTGTCATGATTCTATATACGCTGCTAGCCGTTTGTATTATTGGCCTTATGCCTTTTGAAAAATTAATGAGCACAAATGCAGCTGTCTCAGAGGCAATTAAGTATATCCCTGGTTTATCAGATATCGCATCATCATTTGTAGCAGTAACAGCCATCATTGTTATATTAGGATCATTAAGCTCCTGCATTATGTTTCAGCCTCGATTGGAATATGCAATGGCAAAGGACGGGCTATTTTTTAAACGTTTTGCTAAAGTTCATCCAAAATATGAAACACCAAGTTTTTCAATTATCGTTCAAGTACTATATGCGTGCATTCTAGTTTGTTCTAGTAATTTAACTGCATTACTCGGCTATTTCACTCTTACTCAATTAGTAATAAATATTATGGATTTTGTAGCTGTTTACAAATGCCGTAAAAGGGAAGATTATAAACCTATTTATCGTATGCCGATTTGGAGAGTTACGACGATTTTAGCTATTCTTGGTGCATCATGGCTTGCTTGGGGTACTTTCACTTGGGCTCCTATCCAAGGGATGATTGCTGCATTTATTGTCATTGCAACAGGTCTTCCAGTCTACTTTTACTGGGAAAAAAAGTATGGTGGAAATATTAAAAATCATAAAGATAGTGCAATTAACGATTCAATTTAAGGAGGAGAAGCTTATGTTAAAATTTGATGAAGCGTTATTTCTAAAACTGGTAGAAAAAGAAGGTCTAGCATTTCAAAGCCAAATTGAAGGAATTGTTGATCACATTAGTCAAAAAGGATACAGTAATATTTTCTTGATTGGTGCTGGTGGAACAATCGCTATGATGTATCCATATGAATACATATTAAAATCGCAGTCTACTATTAATGTTCATGCAGAAATTGCAGCAGAATTCATTGTAATGAACCATAAACATTTAAATGAAAATTCTGTTTGTATTTTTACATCAGTATCTGGAACAACTGAAGATACGATTGCAGCAGCTGAGTATTGTCGTCAAAAGGGGGCTACTACGATTGCTCTAGTAGCTGAGCCAAATACACCATTAACCCAAATGGTAGACTACTGCATCACGACTGGTTCAGAAAAACATTCTTTTGATACATTCTTCATGCTACTTTACATGTTTATCTTCCGCTTCATGTATAATAATGATGAGTTTCCTCAATATGAACAATTTACGAAAGAAGTATCTATGCTACCTCAAGCAATTTTAGACGCTGTTAAGTCATTCGATCAAAAAGCCGAGGACTTTGCGATAAAACATAAAGACACTGAATACCATATGATGGTTGGTTCAGGAAACTTATGGGGGAACACATATTCATACGCCATGTGTATACTAGAAGAAATGCAATGGATTCATGCAAAGTCTATTCATGCCGCTGAATTTTTCCATGGTACGCTTGAACTTGTGGTTGAAGATACAAGTGTCATTTTATTAAAAGGTGAAGATGAAACAAGGCCGTTAATAGTTCGTGTTGAGAGATTTGCTGAAAAAATTACAAGCAACTTAACAATTATCGATACAAAAGAATTTAAACTTGAAGGAATTAGCGAAGAATTTAGAAAGCATTTCGCCGTAAGTATCAATTGGGCAGTATTAAGTCGTATTAGTGTCTATCTTGAGCGCGAAAGAAACCACCCACTAGAGCTTAGAAGATATTATCGTAAAGTTGAATATTAATGGATACCAAAAGATACCAATATGTAAAAATTAAAATTCGCGTTGTTTGAAATAGTAATCATGCAAAACAGACCATAACAATATTGGCTATGGTCTGTTTGATTTGTATTGAGGAGCTATCAAAAGTGAATTCAACTGAATACCTTTTTAAAAAGAAAATGAATAGCATATTAGTTGTTGATTGTATAAACGTTGTAACTTTTGTAAGTCAAGAGACCTTAAACTGTGATATTTCATAACTTCCTGAAAATTTTTCTTAATCTTTTTGGATTGGAAGTAAAAACAATGAAAGTACTTTTTAATTGAAAAAAGTTCCAAAACAGCTTTTGACTTCATCTTAGTAGGTCAACTTATGAAATTATAATAAATAGATCTCTTCGATCAATTTAACAGAAAGGGACTTCTTAAATATCCCTACATAGGTAAGTGGGGATTATTTAAGAAGTCTTGAATTTAGAGAAAACAATTTCTTTCCAGAATGTATTTATAAGTAAAAATCATTCTTGGATTGTGAAGTATTACACTTAAACTAAATGGCAGTTTAGTTTAAGTGTAATCCTTCACAAATCGGTTCATTTTTTTATATTTGTAAACCTAAAATCATCCGCGTTTTACTACTATCGAATAAACTTTTAATGAAGGCGAGTAATTTATTTTATAATTTAATTAGAAGTAATTAACACTTAACTCCCAGTAATTATAGATAATAGAAGTAAACATAATTAATTCTGTTAAAGATACGAGTTAGTAATTAAAAGGACAATTTGACATTATCTTTATGCTACTATTTCATATTATACAATAGTAGAAATGCTAAGATAATTGGAGAAAAAGTAATAAAGTCCATAAAATTCCACCATAAAAATTAATTAGTCCAATGCTGTAATTTCAACCAGAAAATAACGATATAGGAGTTACTTATAAAGTTTATCTATTAAAATCCTTTCAGATGTTCTATTATTCTCATTAGGAGGGGTTTTTTTGGTATACACAAAATCTATTATCGACAATTATTTAAAATCATTCGAAGAAATTTTAGGGCTATCCTTAACCATAAACAATACTAAAATATCCGCTGTAAACTTACCTAAAGCTATTCTTAAAGTCAATTCCAGAAGTATTAATCATGTTATTAAGCCATTAGAAAGTCTATTTATTGAAGAAGAAGAACATATTAAAAGTTCAAGAAATCCCAATCTATATAAACAAGTACTAATAACGAAGTACATATATTCATTAATTGATAATGAACTAAAGTATGATAGATTAGACGATTTTATTAATAAACTTCAATCTATAAGTAATAAAACATATGAACAACAGTCATGTCAGATGGGGTTTATTTTATTCAAAAAAGCTGAAGATAATATTACAGTAGAACTTAATAAATTAGGGATGGATTATTTACCATTTGATGCACCTATTTTTTTAGAAAATATTGATAAAAATAAACAAGCTTTAAAATTAATAGACTCATTATCATTAAGCTATGTTGTAAATAATTCTTATAATATTGTTGGAATTGCTAAAAAAAGAAAAAGTCAACAAAGTATATCTTCCATAATGGCAAATCGACATAATAAAGCAGAAGAAGCGTTGTTCAAATTATATATGTATCAGTATTTCATCACATTTAATTCGAAAAATCGATTAAGTGATGAAACTGAACAAATAAAGACTCAACTAGAACAATTAGAAGAGCAATATATAACTCTGAAAGAGCATGAACCTAATGGTCTTACAATTGAAAATCTTAGTAATCAGATAGAAGAGCTAAATGTCAAACTTATTTCTGCTATGGAAGAAGAAAATAAAACATCCAAAGATTGGCTCAATGGATACGATATAATTTCGGCTGAAAAGGAAAAAATTCTAAACTTCAAGAATAATATACAATTTATTCAAATTGGCTCTAGAAAAGTTGAATGGTTTATCAGCTCAAGTTTAGTTTGTATGTTATCAAACGGTAAATGGAGCATCCGAAACAATGAATTAATTAACCATATTATCTTAGAGTTTCTATTACGTCAGTATCCCACAAAAGAAGATTTTTCAAGTGAAGATTATATCAAGGTATTAAATCAAATCCTACCTAGAGCTAAACTTCTATATAGTAATATTAGCCAACTTTCTAATAAAAATATAGGTGCATTAATTGTAATTTTACAACAAAACAAAAAACAAAAAAGAAGTATATATAAGGAATTATTAAGTAAAGAAAAATTAAATGTAAATGAATACACTAAAGTAATTCGGACGGAGAGTAAAACTGCATTAAATATATATAGCTGTGATACATACTTATTTGAATTACTAGCCTCAATAGACGGTGCGATATTATTAGATCGACAATTCAATATCTTATCTTTCGGTGAAATGATAAATAATTCAATAAAAACACCTGACGTAGCTGAAGCAGGATCTAGAACTTTAGCTGCAGCCAAAGCATCTGTATTTGGATTAAGCATAAAGGTTTCAGAAGATGGAGATATAAGTATTTTTGAAGATGGGTCACCTGTAATAAAACTATAAAAATTACAAACGAGAAGAAATGCTGTATAAAATTGTTTTTATGATAACCATAAACAAAGGGCTGCAACTGCACCCCTTTGTTTATGGTTATCATATTTATAAAGTCTATAAAAAAGAGAAACAGTCACTTTTTATAATATTAGGATTACACAAAAAACAGTTTTGTTTGATAGTATTGTATCCGATTAAGAAACGTCGACAACACGCCCGTCTCTCTATGCTAAAAGACAAATAAATAATTTTCTTTATAACCTTCTTCAATGTCCCAGTCCATTTCACAATCACGACAATCTTCAGGAAATTATCCCCAAACCCATATCAATGCTGATCACTCATTTCACGAATGGGTTTCTTGTACTGATCGAGCATCCAGATGTACGCTGTCATCATTGACCAAACAAAGATGAACGAGGAATCAGCTATATAATTGCCACGTTGACAACAGGCAACCCACCTAGCTGGTTTTTGAAAGGTATACAATTTCACTCAAAAGTACCTCCTTTTGTTTAGAGATTCTAATTAGCTTTAAACAGCTTTATTAAGGACAGTCGCACTGTATTTTAATTCAACTAATGCATGCATTAATTCAATAAGCAAGACTACTTCGGTAGTAAATTGCTGTTTTTAGACTTAAAAAAGGAAAATTTTTCATCTGATTTGTTATAATTATTGAAACAGGAACTTAAAGGCGGCGTTTAATGTATATGGAAATAAAGATAAATAGAACATTATCAACAATAGAGGATATTCATCAATTGCTAGATGAAACTATGAAAGTAGTAAAGCTATTAAATTCTGATGATGTTGTAACTGTAAACATGCAGCGATTGAGGTACATTACGCCAGTTGGCTTAACCGGTTTTTTGTCCGTTTTGGATTATCTTGAAGACAGGTTGGAAGTTGGTATTATTGCGCCTATTGATATCAATCCGATTAAATATATGGAACGAATGAATTTTTTTAAAGTTTGCAGTGAAAATGTAAAAGAACAATTTGAAGAACAAAAGGATATGGCATTCATATATAATCGCAACCGTAATAACCTGGTGGATGAATTGCTAGAAATCAGAGTAGCAAAAACTCACCAACAAATAGTAGAAATAAGTACATTGATAAAAGGAATTTTTAAAAACAAAGGATTAAAGGGGAATCGCCTTTCGGATATTCAATCTTTTATAACAGAACTAGGTAACAATGTAATTGACCATACTAAATCGAGTTGTTTTATTGCGGTAAAAAACAATGAAGATGAAAATGAAATTGAAATTGCTGTAGCTGATAGAGGAGAAGGAATTTACAATTCTCTAAAAGATGTTTTAACTGTACAATCTCCTCATGAAATTGTAGAGGCAGCAATAACTACCAAAGCTTCAAGACTTAGTGATGAAGACCGTGGAAAAGGTTTAATGGATATAAAACAAAGAGCTTTCAGATGGTCTGAAGCGTCTGTGTCATTAAGAACCAATAATGCTATTTATGAAATCACAAAATGTGGAGTCAATCCGATATTAGAAGGTAAGAATTCTTTTGGAACTTTTTTTTGGATAAAAGTAAATTATAGTTGACAGGATATAAACAATAAGTTTTAATAAAATTATAGATTTCAAATTTGAAATTGAAATCGAGAGGACGAAAAACATGAAAACTGAATTACTTTTAAGCGTTCATGAAGAACCTATACAATTATTAAATCGTACTCAATTGAAAGATTTCAAACAGGCGATAATGAATAAAATTAGTAATGCAGCAATGAATACTGTCTTTGTATTGGACATGGCTAAGATAAGTGATACAAATGGATCAGGTATCGACGAAGTAATTGCTAAACCATTAAAGTGGCTTATTAATGAATTTATAGATAAGAAAGTTGAGAAGTATATCTATCTAGTAAATCTAAGTCCAGAAGAAGAGCATGATCATGCTTATAACATTGAAAGTACGTTAAATATTGAGCAGTTGTGTATTATGGCGAAAGTGGAGGATTCCTTTTCCATACTAGGCTATATTGGTGGGTCGAAAGGATCTTTAAAGCAAATTCTAGAATTTGTATATTCGAGAAAAGAAGTTACTGCCAGGGATGTTGTAGATGCATTTGACAAACAACTTAATACTGCAAGTACTCAACTTTCAAAATTATATGAAAAACGTTTGATTGCACGGGAAGAGATACAAATGCCTGAAGGCGGACGACAATTTGTTTACAAAAGCTTGTTTTAAAAAGCAGGCTTTTTTAAAAATAGGACTTCAATTTCAAAATTGAAAACGGGTCACTTAAAGGAGGTGAGAATCATGGCAACTAACGGAAAATCAGGAAATGGTCGCATTGGAGCAGTTAAAGGAAGGTCTCAATTCAAAGGACCAAATGGAAATTGGATCAAAAGAGATTCGGCTACGGGTCAATTTATGGACCAAAAAACGAGCAGTAATACCTACTTTAAAGGGGTTAGGAAAGAAAAGGGGTAATTTTTATGACTTTATTGTATGAGAGTGTACTAAAGAAACTAATCGGTTTTGTTCTATGTTTGTTATTTCTTCACGCAGCTTTAAAAACTATTGGAATCGATATTACACCAACATTCAAAATCATTATCGGAGCTTTTATCAACTAAAGACGACCACTAAGAGGGGAAATTAGTGTTAAAGTTTGTATTTCAATAAAGCTTAAATAACGAAAAAAGTGGAAAGAAGCTAAACATAGCCTTTCCACCTTAAATAGATATGAAGTAAAAACTTTAGTCGGTTAAATTATATCTTAAATTAAGATGTAAATCAAATTCATATCAAATAGGTGGAGCTTCTTTCTACTAATAAATTTAGAAGGAGCAAACAAAATGCAAAAACTTATTACTGTCATTATTAACGGTGAACCAAAAGAAGTTGAGAAAAGAGATTATTCCTTTCAAGAGGTAGTTACTCTTGCATATGGCAGCTATGATGATTCACAAAAATCTTACACCATGGTATCTACGCTAAAAAACGATAAAGGTGAAAAACACAGTCGGGATTATGCCTTCGGAGATTTAATAAAGATGAAGGAAGGAATGAGGATAAATGTCGACTCAACTAATAGATCATAATCAAGATTTAAAAAGGCTGGTTGATGAAGGATATAACGTATCAATCGTTAATGATAATCTTGTTGTTAAAGGAATTCCCTACGTTAACAAGGATAGAAAAATTCTATTTGGAACGATTTTTTGTCCTTTGACTTTATCGGGATTAAATACAGTAGCTCCCCAAGATCACACGGTTCGATTTTCAGGGGAGCATCCTTGCGATCAATTTGGAAACGAAGACAAATCATATGTAAATATGCCACAACAATATCCTTTAACTCAGGATATTGTGGGTAATTACTATTTTTCTTCAAAACCAACGATCGGTCAATATCCTGATTTTTATACAAAAATCCAAAAATACGCAAATCTGTTATCTGCCCCCGCAAAATCTATCGATTCTAGCGTAACAGCACAAAAATTTGACTTTGAGGACTATAACCACGAAAGTGTATTTCTGTATCCTGATACCAATACAGCCAGAGCAGGTTTATCTCATATTTCAAATAAATTAAAGGAACAGAAAGTTGCGATCGTGGGATTGGGAGGCACAGGATCATTTGTTTTGGATTTTGTCAGCAAAACGCCGGTAAAACAAATTTCTCTCTTTGATGGAGATACATTGTTCAATCATAATGCCTTTAGAATGCCAGGTGCAGTAGGTGTGGACGACCTACAGCAAAAACTAAGTAAAGTAGCATTTCTTAAGAGCAGGTACGAACAACTAAGAAATGGTATCATCGCACATGAAGAGTACCTTGATGAGTCAAACGTAAATATGTTAGCAGGACATGATTTTGTTTTTCTTGCCCTTGACCTAGCAAAACCAAAAAAGGCTATTATTGAATATCTCACGAATGCTAATATTCCGTTTGTTGACTTGGGCATGGGGCTAACGGTTGTTGGAGAGTCGATTAGGGGAACCGTTAGAAAAACGCTGATTACGCCTGGCGAAATAACCCTTTTGAGGTATGGGACTATATTCCAAATCACGTAAAATCATATTTTGTTAAACGTATTCTTATTCATGGTGGTGAAAGTTGTGGCAAGAGTACGCTAACTAACCAACTTGCAAACCACTTTGGTACGATTGGAGTACAAGAGTTTGCTAGAGAATGGATCGAAAATAATAACAATGAATTTAACTATAATGATTTAATTCTTTTTGCTGAAGAGCAACATAAAAAAATTGAAGAAGGCGTTCAAATTGCCAATAAACTCATTTTTGCAGATACCGATAGTATGACGACTAAAATATATAGTGAAGAATATTTTGGTAAAGTTCATCCAAGTGTTGACCTATTATCAGAGAAACCAAATTGGGACCTTGTTCTATTATTGAAACCTACAATACCATATAAAGAAGAAATTCAACGAAACTTTGGTCATAAGCGTGAATATATGCATGAACGGTTTCGAAATATATTAATTGAAAAAGGATTACGTTTTGTTGAAATTGATAGAGTAGGTGACAAGCGATTTAAGCAATCAATAGAGGCTATTGAAAATTTTTTTGATTTTAAAAATTAAATTTATGGAATAAACTAAACAATTATTTTTACAATTTCCTTATCCACTTATTCAACTAACTGGCGCGTTAGTTCAATAACACTTTGGGTTCGATGATCGGCTCCAATTTTACTATTTGGCTGGTTAGTTGAACATAATCTTGAGGTTACACTTTAAATAGCAAAGCAAGGGAGTATTAAACAAAGATTTAATGCTTCTTTTTTGTTAAAGGTTTTTTTCGTAAAGATTGTTGCTTTTAAATAACAAAAGGTTAAATTTACTTTTTATGGTATTGTATGCATAGTAGTTTAACAGGAATATATAACAATTTTGTGGGAGTAATGAGGTGAAATGTTGAATTTTTAACTAGTGCAACTTAATTATATCGGATGATTTTGAAATATTTTAATAGGGTAAAACATTTTCCCAATATTTTATAATTTAGATAGTTGGTAAATATAGGTTTCAATATATTTTTTAGATAAATAGGAACAAAAAACTCTTTTAAGCGTCAAAATTTTCCCAATATTTTAATGATATTTTAATGTTAATATTAAATATATACCGGTATTAACATTTATAGAAAAAGGGTGAAATAATGTCAGTAATTACTAAATTTTCAAAGATAACGTTACCAATATTAACAACTACTTTAATTTTAACTGGTACTATATTTACTAACAAAACTATAGCTGCTGAAAATTTGTCATATAAACTAACTAATGAAGAAAAAAACGAAATAAAAAAAGTGAAAAGTTTTAAATTGCCTAATAACTTAGGTTTACTAAAATCAGAGGTAAAAAAGAATTCAAAGTCTAAATATAAAAAGGCTCAAGAAATAGTAAGTCAGTATTATATTGACAGGGGTATTATAGTTTCCAATGATATAGATGATGTAGATTATCAAAACCAAGTTAAGAGTTTAGGTGGAGCTGCAGATGTATTCGGTGAAAATACAGAAATAATTGTGGAATTCGTTAAATTTATAGACCTATATGAAAATTATCAAACCAACCAAAAAATTTCAGAATTGATGACTAAAGTTAATGAGAATAAAATTTCTGAAGATGAAGTAAGAGAATTATTAAATTATGCACCAATTCAAAGTACAGATACAAAAACTTTAAATATTCCTTCTACTGAGTCGAACTTTACAACATTTGCTACTACTTTTCCAAATGGATATAATCCAACTGCTGCAAGAGATTATGCACTTCTTTGGACAGATAATACAATTATATTAAGAAATAACTCTGAGTACTCTTACTATAGTAATACTACAGGTACTTTCTACGAAGGTTGGAATGATTGTACAAATTATGTATCACAAGCGCTAAGAGCAGGGGGGTTTGCTTATAGGGGAGGCTCATTAACAAATGGATACACATATGACACAGCTTGGTTTTATACTCCCACTAAACCGAGTCATACTTGGGGTGGCGCTTACAACTTTTATAGACATTGGAAAGTAAGAGCAGGGGTTACTGCAAGTGCTGCAAATCTTGGCACTGCTGATGTAGTAAATGCTGATTTTACAAAAGATGGGGATATAGAACATACAGCAATTGTTACCAGAAATGCTTCTACTAGCGCTTATGGAAAGTGGTTATCACAACATACCCCTGATAGAGAAGAAACGACAACTGTTGGTACATGGTACGATTTAGGATACGATGTTTATGGTTATGAAATGGATAAAGCAACAAATTAATTAATAAAAGGAACTGGAGCTTTAAGTAGCTTCAGTTCCTTTTATTTTGCAAATATAGAATTGATCTTGACTAAATATTACCCAAATTATTTGTTTATTTTTTTTAAAAACTAATTTCGAACCATCTCTTTCATTTTCAAGCTCAGTCCAGCCGTTTTTCTTAATTTTAGCTATGTAGTTTTTAGGGATAATTAAACCTTGTTGACCACCAATATTTTTTAATTTATATTTCTCAATTTCTTCTATATTCTTATTTTTTGTATCTGATCCAATTAATTTCGCATTATCAGGAACAGGGAAATTTGTTTGAATTTTAGAGTAGGTAAATTTTCCATCTTCGTTATATTTATTTGTACATCCAAACATTGTATATAAAAGAATTGTGGAGATGAAAACTATATAAGTGATTTTTTTGGTCATATGATTCCTCCTAAATTTTGTTTATTAATTACTTATTCTTTAAAAATTGATTAATTCCTTTTTAATGCTAATTAGCAATAAAATTGATTAAGTTTATGTGTAAAATTACCTTACATTCATTACTTACAATGGATGATTTAGTTGATGTTACGAAATAAATTATTTATTTTCTTATTGAACTAACTGGCGCGTTAGTTGAAGATCAAGAATGCTGTCCTGTGGTCACTTTAAGAGGTTTAGAGAGAGGGTTATTTCGATGGATGTTTCATACTTAGCAATATTCGAGTATGATCAGGATGGTATAGACATTTTTTTTCCTGATCTACCAGGGTGTTTATCGTGTGCATGGTCTGATGAAGAAGCACAAAGAATGGCAAAAGATGCATTGGAATTGTATATAGAGGATATTCCAATTAAGAAGTTGCCAACACCCAGTACTGTTGAACAAATCAATTTAAAAAATAAGCAAAAATTATTTTTGATTACTACAACTATAAATGATTAATCCTTATGCAACTAACTGGCGCGTTAGTTGAATATCAAGAAGGCTGCTGCTGCTTCAGCAGTCTTTTTTTGCTGATTTTCATATAAGTCAAAAAGAAGCCATGATAAACTTAGGAAAAGTAAACTACGTAGAATAGGTGGGAAAATTAATGAAACTACCAATTTTTAAGTACAATCCTGATCCAATAAAATTAGGAGTCATAATTGAAGAAGAAACAATCTGTCCTGTTTGCGAAAAGAAACAGAATTATGTTTATGAAGGACCATTTTTCTCAGAAGATGAAGTCGAAGGAATCTGTCCATGGTGTATCGCAGATGGTTCAGCATCCCATAAATATAATGGAGAATTTCAAGATATAGAATCATGTGATGATGTTGACAACGAAGAATTTGTAGATGAATTGATTTATCGAAATCCGGGATATGTAGGGTGGCAACAAGAATACTGGCTTAGTCATTGTGGAGATTTCTGTTCAATTATTGATTATGTTGGATGGCAAGAAATAAAGCATATAGAAAATGAATTAGAGACTGATATAGGCCGATTATGTGAAAAGTATGGATTATCAATTGAAGAATTTAAAGACATTTTAGAAATTAATGGTGATTTACAGGGCTATTTATTTCAGTGTAATTGCTGTAAAAAACACCGACTTCATGCTGACATGGCATAATTAAAATTTCTCCTATTGAACTAACTGGCGCATTAGTTGAACAAATATCTGCATAGATGTAATTGTAGTAAAAAAGTTTGGAGGCAGTATAATGAAACTTTCGGTATCAAGGATTTTTGAGCCAAAGCCTAAAAGTTGGGGGTTAAGAGGTGATCCTTATTTATGGGATGAACTTCAGCAGGTCTTTACAACGATTCCATTACCATGCACGAAAAATAGTTTTATACACCATTTTGAACAGTTCTTTGAGGAACTCACAAATCACTCGTTTAAGACGACAGAATCCATGTTTTATGTGAAAAAATACGACCATGGAGGTATGTCTAGTGGGGGAATTTGTCTAATTTTTTGGCGAGAAACTGCTCTACCTCATTTAATTACCCAATTAGAAAAAATAAGTATGAATAATTAAAGAATTTTTACAAGCAAATTAAGTACTAATCTAGCCTTAGATATAATGCAGATGATTTAGTAATCTTTTACTAATTGATCTTCAACTAACTGGCGCGTTAGTTCAATAGCATGATCTTAAATATGGGAGATGATGAAGATACTTTTTAGAGATGTTTGGAATCCTACTTCATTAGAAATAAGAGAATGGGCATATAGTAATGAGAAAATTCCTGATCAAGATTGGGAATTAGCTGTAAATAGTTATGAAAACATACCAATGATTTGTACATTTATAGAAGATGAAAAATGTTGTCATACTGTATTTTTTCTTAGCAGCCTTTACGTTTTCACAGGTGATATCGTAAGGTCAAACGACGTAAAAGAAATAGAAAAGCTGTCCGTATTACTAAGTAAATTAGAGATACGTGCTAAATCAGATAAACTTAAAGGTTGGATCAATCGTTCAAAGCATCTTTTACAACATCCAAAGAGCTATGATTATGCCTATTGGGGTCTTAGCTCAAAATATGTTTATTCAACTAACTGGCGCGTTAGTTGAACAACAAATAGAGGATGATCAATAATGATCATCCTCTATTACGTTAAATGGCAGATTAATTGAATAAGAAAAGGACTATTATCATTAATGTAGAATAAATAGTATAAATAACTTGTTAAATACTGGAAATAATTAAGTGCTAGTCAAAGGAGAAAAGATGATAAAATTTTTAGTGATTAGCTTGATCTTCGTTCCTATTGTTATCATTATCACAAATTTGAAATTGCAGAATATTAGTGTTTGGATACTATTCTTGCTATTTGCACAAAGTGCTATATATTCTATTTGGGACTATGTTGTAAAGAGAAAAAATAATAAGAAACAATTCAACTAACTGGCGCGTTAGTTGCAGATCAAAGCAGCCAATGGCTGCTTTTTATTTATGTAATTTGTAAGATAGCTGAATAAGATTGATAAGTTATAAAGGTAATTAAGTAATCTTCATAGAATGATAAGGTATAAATAATATATGCGATATGAATAAATTGGAGGTTTTCCAAAATTGGATTATAAGAATATTGCCTATCTTTTTGTTAATAAATTTAAAGAATACAATACTACTTTGCAGGAGCATATTGAATATAATGGTGAAATTTTAAACCACGTATTTTTTGGTGAATGTAGTGAACAGTTTATTATTCTAATTGAAGAGGAAACTAATGTAGAAGGAATACAAGAACTGTTTGAGTTCTTTGAAAAAATGGCATCATGTGGTGATCAAGATGTACAAGATTTACTACAAGTTACTGTTTTAGAATCTTTCTGGGACGAAAATAAAATTTTAACTAGGGCTGAAAAGTTAATGGGGCCCCAAACAAAACTTATTAATAATAATATATCTGACTATTTAGGAAGACCTAGTTAACTATAAGTCGTATCTGATACAAGTTCTTATACAACTTACTGAAGCGTTAGTTGAAGAAATTCAGGAGTCGATTTTGATCGACTCCTGTTTAAGTATTTGTATAGTTGAGTAATATAACTAAGACTAATGTACATTCATCTATATGAAACAACATAAATATTAAAATAAAAGAGGAAAAAAATGAAGAAAACAAATCGAATTTATCTAGTTATAAATATTGTAATTTGGATATTTATCCTAATTTTTTTATACCATTATTTAAATTCAATGTGGCAAGTAAGTCCATATGGAGCACATAATCTTTTCACTATAAGTCTACAATTAGGTTTAATTTTTGGACCACTGATTGGATTAGTTCTATCTATACTTTTTAAAGGTAAGTACCTAAAATATGTTCTAATTTTTGTAAACTTAATAATTATATATTTTATTTCTTTTCCTTTTAGCTATTTTTGGTTAAGTTATCTTAAGGTTTAACCCTAAAAGTGGAAAAATTAGAAGTATCAGATGGTGGATTTTTTTAAAATGAATTAAGTAACTAACTGGCGCGTTAGTTCAACAACAAATAGAGGAAGATCATTATTCGATCATCCTCTATTTTGCTAAAAGTCAGGCTATTTCAATGATGGGTTCGATACTTTATCAATAATAAAAATTAGTTTAGTATTAAATTATTAAAAAGTATTTGGAGGCAATCCCATGAATAAAGGTTTTGAATGCAAGTGTTGTGGAAAATTTCATGAGGAGTTACCGATGAGTTATGGAAGCTCTGTACCTGATTTTGTTTATGATATTCCAGAAGACGAGCTAGAAAGTCGTGTAGAGATGAACGATGATTTATGTATAATTGATGACAAATATTTTTTTATTCGTGGAAATATTGAAATTCCTGTTATAGATGAAGAACAAATATTTATTTGGGATGTCTGGGTATCGTTAAGTGAAGAGAATTTTGATAAAACAACAGATTTTTGGGAAGAGCCTGATAGAGAAAAGAAGTTGGAACCAATGTTTGGATGGTTATCGACTGATATTACTTGTTATCCAGAAACATCTAATTTAAAAACAATGGTACATACACGGACAGTTGGTTTGCGTCCTATTATTGAGTTAGAACCAACTAATCATCCACTAGCTGTAGAGCAAAGAAAGGGTATATCAGAAGAACGAATCAAGCAAATTGCAGAAGAATTATGTGATCCAGATAAGTAATATAAGTAATTCCTAGTTCAACTAATTGGCGCTTAGTTGAAGATCAATCTAAAGGTATGGAGAAGAAAAATTGAATATATCTAACTTACAATATGATAATCCATTTGAAGAATTAGGAATAGGGGTAGAAATAGAAAAGAAGCCATTAAGAATTATCGAGATTGAATTTGAAAGTTTAAAGGAGTATTATGATTCCTTTCATAGGACTTTAGATTATCTTAGTGATTTAGATACGAGATTAATAACAATTGTATCTGAACCTGTTCCATTAAAGCTTCCAATTCAGTTTAATCAACATAATAGTAAAAGTAAAAAGTTAATAATAACTGAACCTATTAATCCAAAGTTTACGGAGTTTTTAATAAAATATTTGTCTGAAAATGAATTTCGTAATTCTGAAGATTTTCTTTGCATTGGTAAGTTTGCAACTTGGGAAGCAAAATCAATTTATGAATTTCAACCTGTAAAATTTGATGAATTAAAAGGACTTTTCTTTTTTTCTGAAGATAGACTTACAATGAATAGCTTAATATATGAAAAGGAATTTGAAACAAGTTATATGAACTTTATCTCTAATTTCTAATTCAACTAACTTGCGCGTTAGTTGAATATAATGGGCAGCTTATGGCTGCTTTTTTTATGTTTTTGGCAGTTTAGTGTAATAAGAAAAATAGATTTTCACAAGTTGTATCATTCCAGGTCTAATTAATTGTTATAATTATATAGAATTAATTTTAATTAAAATACAAATTGATATAGGAGTTCAATATGCCAAAAATGAATTTACCGTATGGAGTAACAGGGGGATATTACATGCCTGAAGAGGAGCCGGATCCACCCTCAATAAGTAAATCAAAGTTTTATTCAAGATGTGAATCAATTGCATCAAAAAAAAATGTAAAATGCGAGGTAATAAGTGATTTATTTTCAAATTTTTATTCAGTAAAGTTTTTCTTTCTACCAAAACCTGTTTATGCACTAATAAATAGTGCACATCCATTTGTAGCATTTTGTCTTCCAGACGAAGATGGAGAAATTGGAGGAACTCCTATGGATTTTATAGATTTTGAAGAACTTGCTGGAGAGTTTAGAGGATATAGGGTAATGAAGGTAAGTGAGTTAAATGAACAATTTTATCTTGAAGATCATGAGGAATTAAGAGATATAGGTTCAATAAAAAAACAAGTAGAATACTGGAACCCAATAACAATAGGTGATGTAATGTTTAATTATTGGGACTAATGTTGTATCAAAATTAAATTTCGTATAAATCAGTTTAAATAAAGTCTTTTAGATTTCTTATTGAACTAACTGGCGCGTTAGTTCAATAAAGTTTAACTTTTTCATAAAGCCTGTATCTTAGAGACTTGATATCTAAGATACGGGCTTTTTATTCGGTAACTATTTGCCTATATATATATCTAACTTTTAGCGCTCTTTTTTAATTACTAACTAGTGTATGTATTTCTTTAAACAAATACATTATTTATCCGAAAATAGATATATAGTGGAGGTATAGTTATGAAAAAATATTTTTCTTTATTATTTACAATTTTAGTCTTTTCATTTGCTACGGGTTGCGTACCAAAGGTACAAGATAATGAAAGTAACACGAATAAGAATACACAAACCCAAGCTAAAATATATAATTCAGTGGCGGACTACATGGATGAGACAGACGTTAGTGATTTAGGAACAGGAGTCCTGGAAATTTCAAGAGAAAAGAATGAGTTGTCTTTTGAAATGGATATTGCAATATCACCGAAATTAGATTATTTGTTTCAAAATACTAAGAATGAATTTTATTTTAATATCAAGGATGCTACAGAAGAAGAAAAATTAAAAAAGCTGTGGATAAAAAATCCAATGCCAATTAAGTGCGATTTAGATAAAATGAAAAATGGTAAGTATACGATTAGAGAGAAAATGAAGCTTAAGCCTGATATTTCTTCTGAAGATGCCCAAGAGTTATTGAAACCTGAAAATTATTATTTTCAAGTGTTAGATGAAGATAAAAAAGAAGTTTCAGCTGTAATTGGTTTAGACACGGGAATCTTAGAATATGTCAATGATGAACCGTATAACCCGGAGTCAGCAGATCTGGATAAACTTATAAATCATTTAGAACCAGATTTGAAAATTTCTAGAGATAAGAATGAGTTATCTTTTGAAATGAATATTGCTTTGTCATCGGAATTAGAAGATGTGGTTCTAAATATTAAAAATGAATTTTATTTTAATATTGCTGATGCTACAGAAGAAGGAAAATTTAAAAAGACGTGGCTAAAGGTTCCAATTCCAATTAAAGGCGATTTAGAAAAATTGAAGAATGGAAAGTTTACGATTTGGCAAAAAATAGAGATTAAACCCGATGTATCTGCTGAAGAAATTCGGGAATTATTGAACCCGAATAACTATGTGTTGGAAGTATTGGATGAAAATAAACATCCAATTGTAGCAATATCAAGTTGGGTTAGCGCTTTTGAATTAAATTAATTATAACGTTTAACGCCTTTGTAGGCGTTTTTTTAATATGAACTTAATTTAACTAATTGACCTTATTCAACTAACGGATGCGATAGTTGAATAAGAATTTGGAGTTGATTAATTAATCAGCTCCTATTTCAGAATTGTGTAGTTTAGTACAACAAGAAAAGAAATTATTATATGGAGTGGGCTAATTATGAATGTTGAAATGAAGATAAAATCAATAGTTGAACAAATAGTTGGTTTACCAAAAGGCGACCGTATCAGTATATTGGAGTTCTTGGAACATAATGAGTGGGGAGTTGCATTAGAGCACCTTTGTGCAACGCTTTGTGAGGAGAATATTCAAATTTCAGAACCTATTTTTGAACAGATTAAAGGTGTATCAATATATATGGAGATTTGGGAAGATATTAGAGATCAAATTATTGATTTAATAAAATAACGCTATTGAACTAATTGGCGCGTTAGTTGAACACTGATAGGCTGCTAAGGTAGTCTATTTTTTTGGTTAACTGTAAGTTTATTAAAAAAGGAACGATATAATAAATATCAATATACTTGTTAGTAAAAAAGATAATTAGAATAGTGAAGATTATACATCGGGGGACAGATAATTGAGGATGAAAAAAATTTGGAAATATATTATATTATTTACTTCAGTACTAGCGTTAAGTGGTTGCTTTACCAAAGGAACTCTTAGAAAACCAGTCTATAATTATTTGAAAGATAATTTCGGAAT
>Ga0209025_1001020_pt1 | contig 41211 bp, 37 predicted proteins | sample AraplaMF_Col_mLB_FD_184256 | JGI IMG/M metagenome (GOLD analysis project Ga0209025, IMG submission 184256) | Arabidopsis root microbial communities from the University of North Carolina, USA - plate scrape MF_Col_mLB (SPAdes) (version 2) | ecosystem: Host-associated > Plants > Roots > Endosphere... | reverse complement strand
CCTCAATCCGGATAACAAAGGCGAGACTTCCGTTATGTATCGGCGGACCGCGCGGCTTGTGGCTAATGGATGGCTCAAGCACCGCTTCACAGATACGAAAGATCTGCAGCAGTACGTCTACTACACGTTGCTGAATCCGAAGTTCGACGAGCACCCGACAATTCAAAAGATCATCGCCGGGACCAAGGAGAAGCTTGGCGCCTTCGGCAATGCCATGGAAAATCTGCCAGCGCCGGTTATCGAGCAATTAAAACGCAAGACGGTCAAGCGAAAGGCGACAGGAAAGAACCATGGATAAGCCAAACCAACTCGATCCGGCGGACATCACACCAGACGAGGTACTGGACGGCATGATAATTTCCCATCACGCCTGCCCGCGTTATAAAAATACGCCGTGTGGCGCGGTCATCAAGATGGGATTCTTCTTTGACGGCTTCGGACGTCATCGAGATATCGATGATCCGGTGACCTCTCGCTACTCCAACATCTGTCGGCTTTGGGAGGCGCATCGGAATAATCTCGACGAGCGTCGTAGGAGCATGCCCAATGAGTACTGGTATCGCTTCTATTTCTCCGGCCTCGGCGCGCCGCTCAACGAGGATGCCGTGAACAACGAATTGCTTTCGGCTGCCCGGAAAGGCGCTATTTCAGCTGCGAAATCCTCTGCCAAAACGACATTCGAGAAAGTATCGGGCGTAGGCAGCATCCTCGACCGGCAAAAGGCAGTTGGCAAGACCACGGCAAAGGCGCTGGCCGAAGCGCTCGATGAAATGTCATGGCGTCCGATCGCGAGAAGCTACGACGATATCGTCAAGCATGCAAGAGTCACGCGCACGCAGGCAGCGCGCGTACTGAGGATGATGGGAAGTATTGACCGGATGGTGACGCGCGGGACGGCTGCCGTGCGAGGCGTGATGAGGGAGCTCAGGAAGAATCCGCTCAAAGCATCGGCCGCGGCGGTCAAGGCTGTTGTTGCCGATGTTGCGTTGGACTCCATTCCGTTTCTGCGGGACAACAAGGCGATCTCGCTCGTGGTTGGCACAGGTGTCGAAGACCGGTTAAGGTCGGCGCTACGACAATTCGAAGCAGCTGTCTACGACGCAAAATCCGCCGCGGGTAAGGTCTTGCGCATTGAAGTCTCGGTATTCGGTGCAGATCGCGGCGGCGTCATAGCACGAGCCTTTGTCAATGAACTCGTGCGCAAACACAAGAGAGATACCGACCTGGATCTGCGCTTCAAAGTCGGCGACAACACCACTGACACTCCCATCGAAATCCGTATGCTGGGCTTGCTGGATGCCGTGTCTTCCATCATGGCCGAGGACAAGCTGCTCAGCTATGTGCCGTACGTGAGTCTGATCAAGCAGAACCACAAGGATCGCGAACTGGCCGTGCCAGCCGCCGTGCAGAGATGCGTGCATTTCGCAGCGGCCCATGAACTTCGCTTTTATCAGCGCCTCGACAGCCTGGAGAAGACGCACGGCAAACAGTACTTGTATCCGGGCTCCAGCGAAGACATTACAGGCGGAGCGGCGCCTGGATCGCTGGGGGCCCGGGGCGAGCTACAACGCATTACGCTTCGCGACATGTTACGTGAAGCCCTGATGGCCGGCTCGGCAGTGGACATGTTGGAGGAACTGGTAAATCGGAAACCTGAGACCTTCAAAAAATTCACCCTCGCCCGCACGATCACCGAACATGCGTCCAGCTATCAGATCCCGGAGCTTGTCGCCGCCTATCGGGCACTGGTGCCGCGCGAGGAAGGACTCAATTTCCACGCTCACATGCGGGTGTTCCTCCAGTGGCTGGCAGTTCGCTACCGGACGCCCGAGTTCTTCGTGTCGGCATCCGATGAACTCGTAGCGGCCGAGCGCAATGCGATTGACGCTTCAGCAGAGCTTCGTGAGGCGCGTTGGGCCTACTGGGAAGAAGAGAATCGCAGGGTCCGGCATCAGGAATCCTTGAACATGGCAAAAGTCCGGCTAGAGCTTGCGGAGACCAAGGCGGAGTGGGCAGGAAACGAGGTGGGTAGAGTCGAGGCATATCCCACTATTACCATTCGCGAACGCATTGGCGACGAAGCCACAGCGCACCTGCACGCGCTGAAAACCCAGGACTCGAAACGGAAAAAGGTCGCTGATCTTCGCGATGTCGAGAAAAACGATGGTGACCCGTTCGAGCGTGAGAAATCGGGACGGTGGGCCAACGCCGCCGAGAAGGCGCTACTAAGCCCGGGAGCAATCGATCTTGTCGAAGCCTGGATGGACGGCACCGAAGGCAGAGATCCCCTCCCCGAGAAAGTGATGGCGCTCTTTGACCTGCTCGTACGCGACACGATGCTGACTAGCTGGCACGATCATCTGGTGTCCTCCACGCTGTACTTCCGTACGCGAGATACCGACGCGTTCGGCGAAACCGACAAGGAGAAAGAGAAGAAACGGCAAGAAGCGGATCAGCGCTGGGTCAGGGAGGACAGGGCGAAGCGGGCGCGCGCAGAGGCTTTTCGCTTGCCCTGATTGCGATCGGTTTGGGGCGGCGGCAAGTCTCTGGTGTTATCAAGGGGTGCATCCGCCTCATTTCGATCAACATCCGCTTGGTTTCCCAAGTAACAAGCCCCTTCCCCTGCATCCAAACCACCCCCTCCCGTGTAGAGCCTATGCAAACCCCGAGGTTTGCATCCTTCGATGCGCTTTACCCTACCGGGAGTCCACCATGATTCGCAGCGTATTCTTCTCCGCCTCCGCCGCAGTACTCCTCTCCGCCTGCGCTTCCAACAGCGGCAATATGTCGATGACGCCACCCGCGCCTGTGGCGGAAGCCATTCGAGTGCCGGCTGGCAACAAGATGGCCATGCAGACCGTTGGCAGCGGTCAGTTGCTCTATGAGTGCCGTGTGAAGGCCAACACCCAGGCCGAACATGAATGGGTATTCGTCGGGCCCACTGCCGTGCTGAAGGATCGTGGCGGCGCGACGGTTGGCAAGTACTACGGGCCGCCGGCTACGTGGGAATCGAGCGATGGGTCGAAGGTCACTGCTACGCAGGTCGCCACGGCGCCGGGCGGTGACGGGAACATTCCGCATCAACTGGTCAAGGCCAATCCGGCGATGGGCGCGGGCAGCATGATGGGCGTCACGTTCATCCAGCGCGTGGCCACGAAGGGTGGGGTGGCGCCGAGCATGCCGTGCTCCAGCGCCAATGTCGGGGCGAAGCAGACCGTGGGTTATCAGGCCGACTATCTGTTCTGGAAAGCGTCCTGAAATCGGCCGGGCGCCTGAAACGTGCGTTGGGCGGCTATGATGCGCCCATCGCCTCGTGACAAAGGGGCAGACCCAGGACGCCAATTTGGACACCGCTGCGCCTCGCATTCAGGATTTGTTCGATTACGCGGGCGCCCTTGCCGGTTGCGCGAAGCGTGATGCGGGGGCGCTGCGCCGCCTCTACGATCACGCCTCGCCCTATCTGCTGGGCGTGGCGTTGCGCATCGTCAGGGATCGGCAGACGGCCGAGGATGTCCTGCACGATGCCTTCCTGAAAATCTGGAACGCCGCCGGCAGCTTCGACGGCAACCGGGGCGAGGCGCGCGGGTGGCTGTTCTCGATCGTACGGCACGAGGCCCTGAACGTGGTGCGCAGTCGCTTGCGCACCGTAACGGTCGATGAGGACACCGCAGAGGCGCTCGATGCCGAGGCAGCACTGGCAGCGTACGGCGACGAGATCGATGCGGCGGAGCAGCGCGTGCTGGCGGGTCGTCTCGGTGATTGCCTGACCCAGCTCGACCCACCAAAGCGCGAGAGCATCCTGCTGGCCTATCTCGATGGTTGCTCGCATGCGGAAGTTGCCACCCGCCTGGGCGCGCCGCTTGGCAGCGTCAAGGCGTGGATTCGACGCGGCCTGCGCGCGCTAAAGGAGTGCATGCAATGAGTGCCGGCACACCCGGTCCCGACGACCGAGAGCCAGACGATGCGCTGGATCAGCTTGCCGCCGAGTACGTGATCGGCACACTCTCCCAATCGCAACGCGAGGACGTGGAACAGCGCATGCGCGCCGATGCCGGATTCGCCGCAAGGGTGCGCGAATGGGAAAGCCGCATGCATCCGCTTACCGCGCTTGCCGAGCCGGTGCAGCCTTCCGCTGCGCTGTGGCATCGCATCGCGGCCAGCGTCGGACTTCGCTCGATCAAAAAAGACAAGACAGAAAACTGGTGGAGCACACTGGCCGTGTGGCGCGGTCTCGCGCTTGGGGCATCCGCGTGTGCGGTGGTGTTGGGCGTCTTGCTGGGCTCGCAAGTCCTGGCGCCTGCGGGTCCGCGCTATGTCGTGGTGCTCGCCGAGCCGCGCGACAAGACGCCGGGCTGGCTGATCCAGGCGTCGTCCGACCGCACGTTGTCGCTGGTTTCACTGTCATCGCAAGCCGCGCCGAGTGGGCGCAGCCTGCAGTTCTGGACCAAGGCCGATGATTGGGCGGGGCCGGTATCGCTGGGACTTGTACGTCCCGGCCAGCGGCTGGAGATCCCGATCAACAAGTTGCCGCCACTGCAGCCAAACCAGTTGTTCGAGATCACGCTGGAGCCGCCCGCCGGATCACCGACCGGACGACCCACCGGACCCATTCTCTACATCGGCCGCGCGATCCGGGTCGGTTGATCGCGCCCGCTCACGCGGTTTCCGGCACCGATGGGGCTGCCTGTGCGATAGCGGTGCTGCCTGCTTCCTTTCGATGAACCAGTCGATATAGCACTGGCAGCACCAGCAACGTCAGCGCGGTTGAGGACAGGATGCCGCCGATCACTACGGTCGCCAACGGACGTTGCACCTCGGCCCCGGTTCCCGTGGCAATCGCCATCGGCACAAATCCCAGCGATGCCACGAGCGCGGTCATCAGCACAGGGCGCAGTCGCGTCAGCGCGCCGGTACGCACCGCATCGTCGAGACTGTGTCCATCCTCACGCAACGAGCGGATGAACGACAACATCACCAGTCCGTTCAGCACGGCAACCCCGCATAGCGCGATAAAGCCCACCGCCGCCGAGATCGACAACGGAATGCCGCGCAGCCACAGCGCAAGAATGCCGCCCGTCAACGCGAACGGAATACCCGTGAACACGAGCAGGCCATCCTTGAGGTTGTTGAACATCGCGAACAGCAGGATAAACACCAGCAGCAGCGCCACGGGCACCACCACCTGCAGGCGCTGTTTCGCAGACTGCAGTTGCTCGAAAGTGCCGCCCCACGTGGTCCAGTACCCGGCTGGCAGCTTGACCTGACTCTGGATCGCGCTCTCTGCTTCCGGCACGAACGAGCCGATATCCCGGCCGCGCACGTTTGCACTGACCACGATCCGGCGCTTGCCGTCCTCGCGCGAAATCTGGTTGGGGCCTGGCGCCATGTCGAGCGTCGCAATCTCGCTCAGCGGAATAAACGTGGTGCGTGCATCGGCTGCGCTACCCTTCGGCAGCGGGATCGGCAACCTGCGCAGCGCTTCGATGTCGGCACGTACTGCCTCCGGCAATCGCACGACGATATTGAAGCGTCGATCCCCCTGGAAGAACAGACCCGCTTCGCGTCCGCCGATGCCGACTGCCACGGCGTCCTGCACATCGCTCATGTTCAAGCCGTAGCGCGCGGCCTTGTCGCGGTCGATGTTCACGGTCAACATCGGCAGCCCGGTGGTTTGCTCCACCTTGACCTCCTGTGCGCCCGCTATACCTTGCAGCACCGTCGCCACCTTCTTCGCGGTCTCGTCGAGCACCGCGTTGTCGTCGCCGAAGATCTTCACAGCCACATCGGAACGCACGCCCGAGAGCAACTCGTTGAAGCGAAGCTGGATCGGCTGCGAGAACTCGTACGCATTGCCGGGAATCTTGCCCGCTTCCTCGCGGATAGCGGCCAGCAGTTCGGCGTGCGTCTTCTTCGGCTTTGGCCAATCCTTCTCCGGCTTGAGCATGACGTAGCCGTCGGAGATATTCGGCGGCATCGGGTCGGATGCAATTTCCGCCGTACCCGTGCGTGCAAAGATGCGTTCGATCTCCGGGAATTTCGCTTTCAGCGTGGTTTCGATCGTCTTCTGCATTTCGACCGATTGCGTCAGGCTCGTGGCGGGAATGCGCAGCGCCTGAATCGCCATGTCGCCCTCATTGAGGTTGGGGATGAACTCGCTGCCGAGCCGCGTGGCAATTGCCAGACAGAACACCACCGATACACCGGCGAGCGTCAGTACCACCGGCGCATTCGCCAGCGAGCGCTCCAGCAGCGGTGCATAGCGCGCCTTCGCCCACAGCATGAGCCGGTTCTCTTTCTCCGCCACGCGATTGCCGATGAACAGCGCCACCGCAGCCGGCACGAACGTGACCGAGAGAATCATCGCGCCGAGCAGCGCCAGCACCACCGTGAAGGCCATCGGATGGAACATCTTTCCTTCCACGCCCGTCAGCGCGAAGATCGGCAGGTAGACGATCATGATGATCAACTGACCGTACAGCAGCGGACGACGCGCCTCGCGCGCAGCGGCGAACACTTCCTCGAACCGCTCGGACCGTGTGAGCGGCCTGCCTTGCACCCCTTGTGCGTGCGCGAGCCGCCGCACGCAGTTTTCCACGATCACGACCGCGCCATCCACGATGATCCCGAAATCGAGCGCGCCAAGACTCATCAGGTTCGCACTGATGCGGTAGTGCACCATGCCCGTGAACGTGAACAGCATCGACAGCGGAATGACGAGCGCCGTAATCAGCGCCGCGCGCACATTGCCGAGGAACAGGAACAGGATCACGATGACCAGCACCGCGCCTTCGAGCAGGTTGTTCTTGACCGTGGCAATGGCCTTGTCCACCAGCTTGGTGCGGTCATACACCGTCACGATCTGCACACCGTCCGGCATCGTGCGGTTGATGGATGCCACGCGCTCGTCCACCGCCCGCGACACTGCGCGGCTGTTCTCGCCGATCAGCATGAACACCGTACCGAGCACCACTTCCCTGCCGTTGTCGGTGGCCGCGCCCGTACGCAGTTCGCGGCCGATTTCGACGTTGCCGATATCGCGGATGCGGATAGGCTGGCCCTGTGCCGTGCCGACGATCACGTTGCGGATATCGTCTTCCGATTTCACCTGGCCCGGCGCACGCACCAGATACTGCTCGCCCCGTCGCTCGATATAGCCCGCACCAACGTTGTCGTTGTTGCGCTCCAGCGCGGTCACCACATCGCCGAGCGTCAGCCCATACGACGCCAGACGCTCAAGGCTTGGGGCCACGAGGTACTGCTTGTCGAAGCCGCCAATCGTGTTGATTTCGGTAACACCCGGCACGGTACGCAATTGCGGCCGCACCACCCAGTCCTGCAGCTCGCGCAGATCGGCGAGCGTGTAGCGCGTGCCGTCCGCCTTGCGCGCGCCTTCATCGGCTTCCACAGTCCACAGATAGATTTCCCCAAGGCCCGTGGAGATGGGGCCCATCGCCGGCACCACGCCCGGTGGCAGGTTGCCCTTTGCCTCCTGCAGCCGCTGGTTGACCAACTGCCGCGCGAAGTGGACATCCGAGCCATCCTTGAAGATCACCGTGATCTGCGACAGCCCGTAGCGCGACAGCGAACGCGTCTGCTGCAACCCTGGCAGGCCGGCCATCACGGTTTCGAGCGGATACGTCACGCGCTGCTCGGTCTCCAGCGGGGAATATCCAGGGGCCGAGGTGTTGATCTGCACCTGCACATTGGTAATGTCGGGCACCGCATCGATGGGCAGGCGCGAATAGTTGTAGACACCGAGCGCGGCCATGGCAAGCACGGCCAGCAACACCAGCCATCGCTGCTCGATGGCGAACCGGATCAGACGTTCGAACATGGCGTGCTCCCGGTTCAGTGGCTATGCTCGGCGCTGGACTTGCCGAGTTCGGCCTTCAGCACGAAACTGTTGGCCGCGGCGATGCGTGCACCGGCATCGAGTCCTTCCACGATTTCGACGATCTTGCCGTTGGTGCGTCCGACCTTCACGGCGCGCATCGTGAATCCGTCCGGCGCCGAGAGGAACACCACGGTCTTCCCTTCTACTTCCTGTATGGCATCGGCCGGTACGGCAACGGGCACGTCCACGGCGGCACCGATCACGCGGACCGTGACGAACAAGCCCGGACGCCATGCCATTTGCGGATTGGTGAGCGTCACGCGCGCCTTGGCGGTACGCGTCTGTTCACCGAGCAGCGAGCCCACATACGACACCGTTCCCTCGGCCTTGCCATCGAACGCGGTCGAACGAACCTCGACCTTCGCGCCAAGACGCACCCGTTCGAGATCCTGCGCCGACACCACGAACTCCGCCCATACCGCCGAGAGATCCGACAGCGTGAAGACGTTCGTGTTATCCGCCACGGCCTCGCCCAGCGAGATGTGCTTCTCCACGATCATACCGTCGAACGGCGCGCGCAGTTCATAGCGATTCAGTGCCGACGAACTGGTCGATGCGCCCACCGCCGTCAGTTTCTGCTGCGCGTTCTGCACCGCGATCTGCGCCTCCTGCAGCGCGTTGCGCGCCACGAGGTAATCCTGCTCCGCGGAAATCTTCCCTTCCCAGAGCTTCTTTTCCCGATCATGCGTGGTGCGTGCCAGTTCCAGGCGCCGCTGCGCCGCCAGCAGCTCGCTGCGCTGATCGGACAGCGTGGTGCTGGCGAGCACGGCAAGCACCTGTCCTTTCTTTACCTGCTGCCCGATGTTCGCGGGTACGCTTTCGACTACCCCTGCGAGCCGGGGCACAACGTGCGCAGTGCGATCCTCGTTGAAGCGGATTTCGCCGGGAAATTCCACGCCCGATGACACCTGCGCCGGGCCTGCCGCCGTCACGACGATGCCTGCCTTGGCTACCTGCTCGGCAGTCAGCGCGATCTTGCCCGGTGTCTCGGCGACTTCCTTGCGTTCGCCGTGATCCTTGTGTCCCTTCTCTTCCTTGCCGTGCTGCGCCTTGTCGTCGTGCTTCTCGTCGTGCGCGTGCTCCTTCTCGTCGTGCGCGTGCTCTTTCTCGTGTGCATGCTCCTTCTCGTGCGCATGCTCGTCGTCGTGCCCGCCGCTACTGCCGCCGATGTTCGTGAACAGCGCAGCGCCAGTGGCGAGCGCCCCTACCAGGATGATTGCCGCGATGGCGGTCTTTTGCTTCTTCGTGATTGCCATGATGAATTCCGTCTGAACGTACGCCGCGTTAGTGTCCGAGGATGCGATCGATCGTCGTCGCGGACTGGTAGGTCTGGCCCAGCACGCCGAGATAGCGGATGCGAGCCTGGAACAGGGTGCGCTGCGCGTCGAGCACATCCAGATAGCTGAACTTGCCTGCATCGAAACCGATGGTCGCCGCGTGGAACGCCTGCTCGGCAGCGGGCAGTACGGTGTCCTTGAGCGTCCGCGCCGAATCCCGCGACACGGAAAGCTGGTTCGACGCCTGCAGCAACGTGCGCGATAGCGCGATGCGATTGGCGAGATACTCGTCCTGCGCCTTGTCCGCCTGACGGATCGCCTGATACAGGTTGCCCTGGTTGCGGTCGAATAGCGGCAAGGGAATCGCCACGCCGATGACCGCCATATTGCGGTTGGCATCGTTGTCGCGCTTGGCGCCGAGGCTCAGCGTGAGGTCGGGATACTGGCGGCTACGTTCCACGCCCACCACCGCCTCGCGCCGATCCAGTTCCGCGCGGCTCATCACCACGAGCGGCGAGTCGTCGAGCGCCTTCTGCAAGGCGGCCGGTGCGGGCCGGGATGGCAACGCATCCAGATCGCCCTGTGCTTCGGAGAATTGCGGCGCCATGTTGCCCCAAAGTGCCGACAGCGACTGACGCGCCGACATCAGGCTCGCGGTGGCTTCGGCCAGTTCCAACTCGGCATTGGCCTGCTCCACGCGCGCCTTGGTCTCGTCGACCGGTGAAATCTTGCCAGCCGCCACACGCCGCGCCGCCGCCTGCGCGCCGCGCCGCGCGATATCTGCCGATCCGTTGGCGAGCTTCACGCGCTCCTGCGCAATCAATACCGAGAAGAACGATTCGATAACCTGCGCGCGGATATCGGCGCGGACACTCGCCAGGCTGGCCTGCGCTACCTCGCGTGCGCGTTCTGCCGCGCCGATGCGCGCGGAGCGCTTGCCACCCAGTTCAATGGGGATATTGGCCTGCGCGGTAGTGCTGCGCGTCGACTTGCGCGTGTCTTCCATGCTTGCCGAGACTTCCGGATTCGGAATCGTACGGGCCTGCATGATGCCGCCCTCGGTGGAATCCAGCTCCTTGCCGGCCGCCGACAGCGTAAAGTTGCTGGCCGCCGCCAGCGAGAGCGCGGCATCGAGGCCGAGCGGTCCGGCACCTTCCACGGGGGAGGCGACGGATACGTTCGCGGGCGCCTGCGCCATCGCAGGCATCGAGATCAGAAACGGGCTATGAAATACGGCCGCCAGCCCAAGCGGCGTGAGGATTCTTCGCATCGAATTGCACCAGGAAAAATGACTGGGAAATTCGGCGAAACGACTCGGAATTGTGAAGGGTGCGTCTCGCCGTTAAACGAGACGAAGCCACTGCGGACGATCCGGCGCGGTGGGGCCGCGCGAAGAGAAGGGCCAGACGTGCGGGGGAATGCTCACGTCCTGGAACCGCGCATCTCCGCTATCCACGAACGTGCCAAAGGCCAGCGGGACCGAAACGATGTGGCAGACGCCACAGTCAGTATCGGCAACCCCGGCCTTTTCCTTCTCCGAATCCCCCTGCGCGGCCTGATGACGATGATCGTGATGTCCGAGATGCCACGACGCCACTGCCGATTCGTGCTGGCAATAGCGAGCCGCTGCCGCCCAGGAAAACTGGAACGGCAAAACGAGCAACAGACAAATCAGAAAAAATCGACGCATCCAGCTGGAGGTTTGAGAAGAGGGTCGGCGCAAGGATACCGCAATCCGGATACCCGCCGCATTACGATATGGCGACAACCGCGCGCCTCAAGGGCTACACAGCCAGTCGCGGCGCCTGCGTGCGCGAGCGCAGCGCAAAGCCAATCTGGATCGCACCCACGGTCAGCCCCAGACCGGCGCCGATCTTCCACGCCATCGAATAGTTCGACATCAGGTCGTACAGCCATCCGCCGCCAAAAGCGCCGATAAAGCTGCCAAGCTGATGGCTGAAGAATGCCACCCCGGCGATCATCGCCTGCCACCGCAGCCCGAAGGTCTGGGCGATCCACCCTTGCACCAGCGGCGACACACCAAGCCAGAGAAATCCCATCACCGATGCGAAGACCATCGTGCTGCCCGGCGTCGGCAAGGTGTGGAAGAACCAGATGAACCCGATGGACCGCAGCATGTAGATGCAGCCGAGCAGCAGCAGCTTGTTGACGCGTCCGCCTGCCCATCCGAAGAACAGACTGCCCAGTACGTTGAAGCCGCCGATGAGGCCGAGCGCCTGCGCGGAGAGCATCGGGTCCATGCCGCAGATATCGAGATAGGCCGGGAGGTGCGTGGTCAGGAACACCAGTTGCATGCCGCAGACCGTGTAGGCGAACGCCATGACGAGGAAAGGCGGATGGCGCAGCGCGCTCATCAGCGCCTGGCGTCCACTCTGTTCTGCCTGTCGGGCATCAAGCGGCGGACGGGATTTGTCCACCCTGCCCGCTGTCCATGCGGCCGGCAACATCACGATGGCCAGCACAACGAACGCCGCCACGCCCATGCGCCATCCCCAGTCCTGCGTAATCGCCTGCCCAATCGGCGCGGCCAGCATCGCGCCCAGTGAACCGGATGCGGACACGAAACCCAGCACCATGCTGCGCATCTGCGGCGACACCGCGCTCGATGCCGTGGCCATCGCCATGGCCGTGCCCGTCGTTGCCATGGCGGTGCCGATCAGCAATCCGGCACCGATGATCACGAACAGCAGCGAATGCGCGGACGCCAGCAGCACGAGTCCCAGCAGATACAACGCGGAACCACCGACCATCAGCGGACGAAACCCGACGCGCACCGCCAGCGCACCGGCAATCGGCTGCAGGATGCCCCATGTGAGATTCTGGATCGCTACGGCAATGGTGAAGTCACCCACCGAGATCCCGACGTCACGCGTCAGCGGCGGCACGAAGATTCCCAGGCTTTGTCGCAGACCCATGGCGAGGGACAACATCACGGATGCGCCAATGAGAATAGGCAACACGGGGCGCAGGGAAGACAGCCGAGACATGACGGGAAGCTCCGTGGGGGCGGGGCGGAATGCGAAGTTCCCGATTTTGCAGCAAATCGCGTAGATGCGTTATTGGCGACAACGCGTAGGGGGTGTTGCCTGGCAGTATGGAACGCGGATTTTGACTTTCTCCCCTCTCCCGCGAAGTGGGAGAGGGGCGGGGGAGAGGGCTTGCAGTGCAAATTGAGACGTGTTGGTGATTGCACCGCCGGCCCTCTCCCCCAACCCCTCTCCCGCAAGCGGGAGAGGGGAGCAAACCAAGGCGGGGAGCAAACACGACTCACCCGCCCCGCAACACCGTCCTGAATCCAATATGCGAAGTCGGCAAATCCCGCTCTGCAGGCTCCCTCGCCGATGCACGATAGCGAACACAAAAATCCGGCGCGCAGAGGAACGACCCACCCTTGATCACTGCCATCCGCGTATCGCGAGCCCTGCGCGTCGATTGCGCGGCCACATACGCCGTATCCCCATTCGCATGCGACTGGCGCGGCCCGGTATAAACATCGCCCGTCCATTCCCACGCATTCGCAATCATGTCGTAGAGCCCGAACGCATTGGCCGTATAGCAACCCACCGGCGCCAATCCATCGAAGCCATCCTTCGCACTGTTCAGCGTTGGAAAAATCCCCTGCCAGTAGTTTGCAGTGGGCACACCGTTGGCATCGTTCGGCATCGTTTCCAACGCAGGCCCGGATTCGCCGGCTTTTGCTGCGTACTCCCATTCATCCTCGGTCGGCAGATCACGACCGAGCCACGTTGCATAGGCGCGCGCATCAGCCTGCGTCACCAGTGTGACCGGCTGATTGTCCTTGTCCTCGATCGATGACGTCGGGCCCGAAGGATGTCGCCAGTCCGCGCCGCGCACCATCGACCACCATGCGTAGGGGCGCGATTGCAGTTCTTCGCCGCTCGGCTTGTGAAAGACCACGGCTTCACCCGCGCGCTCCGCATCGGTGACGTAACCCGTAGTCTTCACAAACGCGGTGAACTGCGCATTGGTGACTTCCGTGCGGTCGATCCAGAAATCGCGCACGCGTACTTTTCCCGCTGGTCTTTCATCGGGATAGCCGAGCGTGGTGCCCGGTACGTACTCGCCGCCGCGTACATGTGCCATGCCGGCCGTGCGCGCCTTGCGCCAACCCTGTGGCACGCCACTGTAGCCCGTGCACTGGCCGGGCGTGCCAAGCGGAGCCGAAGCATGCAACGGTACGGCGCGCACGGCAAGCGTGGCCGCCGCCCCCACGGCGAACGCGCCAAGCACCACCCACGCCACTGTTTTTCTCATCGCACACTCGGCACCGGATAACAGGAAGACCGTCATGCTAAGAAGCCACGCGCGCGCCACTAACGAATGATTTCGGCTATCGATATTCGTGCAGCGCAGCACATCTCGCGCTTGACGCCCGTGCGCGGCACGCTATATAACGACGGCGTGGGTAGAAGCGGTCGATTGAACAGCAGCGGCGCAATGCCGTGACGTTCATCTGGAGATTGCTCACTGACGGAGTTCCTGTCAGTGGCGCGTTCGACCAGGCCGGTCCCACCTCCCTGACACGACTCCCTGTCTTTCACCAGAGTCATCGTTAGGGGATCTCAATGATCATCGACACCAGCTGTTATCCGACCAACCTGGTCGACCTGGCCTGGCGGCACGACGGCGATCCGTTCACCGGCGAGCGTCTCATCCAGATGATGGATGGCCCGTTCACGATCAATGGCAAGCCACGCCGCATCGACAAGGCATTTATCCAGCCGCCGCAAGGCAACACCATCTACACGTACACCGATGGCGAGAAATCCGGCGCCGAATCGATCGATGCCTACATGGGCTACACGCGCGAGATGGTGGCGAAATATCCGGACCGTTTCATCGGCTGCTTCGTCTACAACCCGCGCTGCGGCGTGCAGAACGGCGTCAATGCCATCGAGCATTACGTGAAGCACCTGGGCTTCAAGATGGTCCAGTTCCAGGCCAACATGCACGCCTACCGTCCGGACCGCGCGCTCGACTGGCTGCGCCCCGCGTTGCAGAAATGCGCGGAACTGGGCGTCATGGTCAAGCTGCACACCGGCGATGGCCCGTACAGCATTCCCACCGAATGGGTGCCGATGATCAAGGAATTCCCGACCGTGAACTTCATCATGGCTCACTTCGGTGTGCAGACCGGCGGCGTGTATTGCTTCGAGCCGTTCCAGATGGCCATGGACATGCCCAACGTCTATTGCGAATCCGGCTGGTGCCTGCAATCGCGCATCGTCGAGTTCGCCAAGGTGCTGCCGAAACACAAGATCCTGTTCGGCTCCGATACGCCGCCCAACGAGCCCGGCATGTGGCTGCGCCTGCTGGAAGTGCTCTGCTTCGAGCCACCGCAAGGGCTCAATCTCGATGAGGACACGCTCGAGGACTACCTCGGCAACAACGTCGCCCGCATGATCGGCCTTGAGCCGACGCCCGTACCGCGCACGCTGGAAGAAGCGAAAGCGCGCCTGGCTGCATGACGTTCCCACGCAAAACGAGATTTCGACGGAGCACACGAACATGATCATCGACACCCATCTGCACCCCACCAACCTCGTGGACGAAGCATGGCGGCATACGGGCGAGCCCTTCAACGGCGAGCGCATGCTCAAGATGATGGACGGCCCCTACATGATCAACGGCAAGCCGCGCCGCATCGACATGGGCTTTATCCAGCCGCCGCCCGGCAACACGGGTTATCGCGACGGCAATCGCCGCGGCCGCGAAGGTATTCGCGACTACATGGCCTACGTGGCGAGCCTGTGCCAGAAGTACCCGGATCGTTTCATCGGCAACTTCACGTTCAATCCGCGCTGGGGTCCGGAAGAAGGCGCGCTGGAACTGGAGTTCCATGTGAAGGAGTACGGCTTCAAGATGTTGAAGCTGCACGCCAACATGCACGGCTATCGCCCCGACCGCGCGCTGGACTGGCTGCGTCCTGCGATGAAGGTCTGCGCCAAGTACAACATCGTGGTGCTGATTCACACCGGCGACGGTCCGTACACGATTCCGACGATGTTCTATCCGGTGATCCGCGAGTTTCCGATGGTGAATTTCATCATCGGGCATTTCGGCATCCAGACCGGCGGCAACTATTCGTTCGAGGCGTTCTGGATGGCGATGGATACGCCGAACGTGTACTGCGAATCGGGCTGGTGCTTCCAGTCACGCATTGTCGAGTTTGCGCGTCAGTTGCCGCGCGACAAGATCGTGTTCGGCACGGATACGCCGCCGAACGAGCCGGGCATGTGGCTGCGCGAGCTGGAGATGCTGTGTGGCCCCGCGCCGCAGGGCATGGATCTCGACGAGGACGGGCTGGAAGACTACATGGGCAACAACATCGCGCGACTGGTGGGAATCGAAACCACCGCACCGCCGAAGACGCAGGAAGAAGCCCAGGCACGTCTGAAGGACACCTACGCCAGCACGCGCTGATATGCGCTAAGCATGCGCTGATATGCATCGATAAGTAACTCCCGTCTGGTCACGCCCTGCGCCGCTTCATGCGACGCAGGGCGCGGCAACGGTATTGGCCTTTCCTTCTGGAGCCATGCCATGACATCCTCATCTTCTTCCGGTTCTTCCGGCCCGGTGTTCGAAGACACCTCGCAGGATTTTCACAGTTTCCTCGCCGCGTATCGTGCGGCATTCCCCGACGATGTATTGACCGTGCGCGAGCCCGTGAGCGCCGACCAGGACCCTACTGCGCTGGTGTGGGCGCTGGCCGCGCAGGATCGTCATCCAATCGTCGTGTGCGATCAGGTGAGCGGGCTCGACGCGCCACTCGTCACCAACCTGTTCGCATCGCGCGAGCGCGTGGGTCGCATGCTCGGCGGCGTATCGGCTGCGGGCATCCACGCCGAGTATCAGGCGCGCAGCCGACGCGCGATGCCGCCGCGCGTCCTCGAATCCGGCGCAGTGACATCCATCGTGCAGGAACAGGTCGATCTCACAACGCTGCCGACGATCCGCCATTTCGCATCGGATCGCGGGCCCTACATCACCAATGCGATCCTGATTGCCGAGGACCGTGAACTCGGCTTCGGCAATGCAAGCTATCACCGCTCGATGCTGCACTCGCCCAACGAGATTGCGACGAGCCTGCATTCGCGCGGCCATCTGTGGCGCATGTTCCAGCGTGCTGTCGAACAGGGGCGGCCGTTGCCGGTAGCGATGGTCATCGGTGCGCACCCGCTGTTCATGCTCGCCGGTGCGGCACGCCTGCCATACGGCGTAGACGAGCGCCACGTCGCGGGCGGTCTGTTCGGCGCGCCGCTCGACGTCGTGCGCACGCCGCGATACGGCATTGCAGTGCCGGCGCACGCGGAGTTCGTGCTCGAAGGTGTGCTCGATCCCACCGCGCGCGTGGAGGAAGGACCGTTCGGCGAGTTCACGGGCTACTCGTCGGATCGCTCGACCAACAACCTGTTCCGCGTGGAAACCGTGATGCGACGCAGTGATGCGTGGCTCGTGGATGTGGTGGGCGGCAACTCGGCCGAGCACCTGAACCTCGGGCGCATTCCCCGCGAGTCGGAGATGGTCGAGAAGCTCAGGGAACGCTTTCCATCGGTCACCGCCGTGCACTATCCGAGTTCGGGCACGCACTTCCATGCCTACGTGGCGCTGCGGCAATCGCGGCCCGGCGAAGCGCGGCAGGTGATGCTCGGGCTGCTTGGCTGGGACCCGTACCTGAAGACCGTGGTGGCCGTGGACGAGGATGTCGATATCACGCGCGACGAGCAGGTGCTGTGGGCCATCGCCACGCATCTGCAGCCGCATCTTGACATGGTGGTGGTCGATGGCCTGCCCGGCAGCGCGCTTGATCCTTCCGCATCGGGTGCGGGCACCACATCGCGCATGGGACTCGATGCCACGCGCGGGCCGAACTTCGACGGCATCCGCGCGCAGATCGGCACGGACGCCATGGCACGCGCGGCGGCGTTGCTGGCCCGTATCGATCCGGGAAAACACTGACCCGGACGTTCGGAAACGTACACAAGTACGGCGCCCTGCGGCATTGATCGTCTAACCCGATCGAATCATCCGCTGCGCCCCATTTACCCCATGTCCGGCGGCTGGCATGCTGCCCCAAAGACAATACGCAGGTGGCGAGAGACGTGGCACAGACCACGGGGGGCGGCAACTGTGGCTCCTCCTCCGACCAACCATGCGGGGCAGTTCCGGCCTGGAAGACGAAGGAGACAGCATGACCCCCCAACACACCTCGCGCAATGTCGCTCCGGTGCATCCGGTCGATGAAGTCCTGCCCCCGCTACGCCTGGCCGCGCTCGGCCTCCAGCACGTGCTCGTGATGTATGCGGGCGCCATCGCCGTGCCGCTCATCATCGGCGGCGCACTGCATCTTCCCAAGGACCAGATCGCCTTCCTGATTGCGGCGGACCTGTTCTGCTGCGGACTGGTGACGATGATCCAGAGCATCGGCGTCTGGAAGATCGGCATCCGCCTGCCCGTGATGATGGGCGTGACGTTCACAGCCATCGCACCGATCATCGCCACAGGATCGAATCCATCGCTCGGCCTGCCAGCCGTGTTCGGTGCGGTAATGGTCGCAGGCATCTTCACGCTGATCGCGGCGCCCTATGTCAGCAAGATGATCCGCTGGTTTCCGCCCGTGGTGACCGGCACTGTGGTGCTGGTCATCGGCATCTCGCTGATGCGCGTCGGCGTGAACTGGGCTGCGGGTGGCAATCCCACGCTCAGCACGCCCACCGGCCCGGTGCCGAATCCCGCATACGGATTGCCACTGCATATCGGCATCGCCACGGTCGTGCTGCTGACCGTGCTCGGCATGATCGCGTTCTTTCGCGGCTTTCTCTGCAATATCGCGGTGCTGATCGGCATTACGGTCGGGTTCGTCATCGCCGTGGCAATGGGCAAGGTCAGCTTCACCGGCGTGCATGCGGCGGACTGGGTGGCGTTGATCACCCCGTTCCACTTCGGCTGGCCGACTTTCGACCTGATGACGGCCGTTACGCTCTGTGTGGTGATGGTGGTCATCATGATCGAAGGCGTGGGGCAGTTCCTGGCGCTCGGAGAGATCGTCGAACGGCCCGTCACGCCCGACGATCTCGCACGCGGCCTGCGCGCCGATGGCGTGGGTGCGTTGGTGGGCGCGGTGTTCAACACGTTCACGTACACGTCGTATGCGCAGAATGTGGGACTGGTCCAGGTCACCGGCGTACGCAGCCGCTGGGTCTGCGCAGCGGCGGGCGGCATCCTCGTGGTGCTGGGCTGCCTGCCGAAGCTGGCGTTCTTTGCTGCATCTATTCCGACCTATGTGCTCGGCGGTGCGGCGCTGGTGATGTTCGGCATGGTGGCTGCCACGGGGGTACGCATTCTCGGGCACGTGGACTTTGTCGAGAACAAGAAGAACGCGTACATCGTGGCCGTGAGCATCGCACTCGGCATGATTCCGCTGGTGGCAGACAAGTTCTTTGCGCAGCTACCGGAGCTGGCGGCCAAGTTCTGTCAGAACGGGATTCTGCTGGGGACGTTGTGTGCGGTGCTGTTGAATTTGTTGTTCAACGTGCGGGGGGAAACCGCGCCGCAGATGATGGGGAAGAAGATGGCTTGAGGTTGAACCCCTCTCGGTTTTCTCCCCTCTCCCGCCTTGCGGGAGAGGGGAGCAACCAAGCGGGAAACTACGACCTCCCCATCTCCCCCCGATGTCGCATCAACAACTCCCGGAAACTCTGCGCCGGCGGTGACAGCGATCGGTCCGCATGCGTCAGCAATGAAATCTCGCGCGAGATCACCGGGTCTTGCGGCATCACCGTCACCAGTCCAAGCGACGACGTCAACCGCGTCACTGCAGTACTCATCACCGCAATCCCGAGTCCCGCATCGACCATGCCCACCATCGTCAGCGGCAGCGACACCTCATGCACGCGCGATAGCGTGATGTTGTGCGTGGCGAGCGCGGCGTCGAGGCAATCGCGAATCGGGTTGCCGCGATGGGGACCAATCACGGGCAGCTTCGCCACGTCCTCCCATTTCAACTCGCGGCGGCGCGCCAGCGGATGGCTCGGCGGCATCACGATGACGAATGCGTCGGACGAGAGCCGGTGCGCGAGGAGATCGGGCTGACCCTCGGGAATCGTGCCGATGCCGAAATCCACCGCGCCCGCGCTGACCATGCGCGGCACTTCATCCTCGGCCACGTCGTGCAGTTCCACCTTGACGCCCGGATGTCCCACGCTGAACTCGCGGATAAAGCGCGGCAGCATCAGCGCGGCCTGGATCGATGACGCGGCAATCGACACGCGTCCGCGTCCCAGCGTGCGCAGTTCGACGGAACTGTCGAGCACGCTGTCGATATCGGCAACGGCCTTGCGCACCATGGGCAGCAGTTCCGCGCCGGCCTGCGTGATCTGCATGAGCCGTGTATGGCGATCGAACAGCTTCAGACCCAGATGTGTTTCGAGTTCGTGGATCAATGCACTGATCGACGATTGCGACAAGTTCAGTTTTTCGGCGGCGCGCGTGAAGTGAAGTTCTTCGGCCACGGCGATGAAAGCGCGTAGCTGGCGCAGCGAAACGTTCAGGTTTGCGGGCATGTCTCCCCTGCTCTGTTGCTCTGTTGTATTGGCGATGGCAGTCGATTCAGAGGGTAACACGATCAATAAATCCGATTCCGGGCATTTACCGATGGGAGTCCACCAACCATCATCCAGGGACGGCCAAGCGTTCCTGGCATCGCCACTCGCGCACGGGCCAACGGCATTCCACAGGAGTGAAGATGAGAGCGTTTGAATACCTCGAACCCGCCACGCTGGCCGAAGCCTCTGCGCTGCTGCAGCGCTGCGGTGGCCGCGCCAGCGTACTGGCCGGCGGCACCGACCTGCTCGTGCAGATCAAGGAGTCGCATCGCCAGCCCGCACACGTCATCAACATCAAGAAGATTCCGGGCATGGATGTGCTGTCCTTCGATCCCGCCGAAGGATTGCGCATTGGCGCACTGGTGACCACGCGCGAAGTGGAAACCAGCTATGCCGTGCGCCGCCACTATGCGAGCCTGGCGCGCGCCGTGACGGACTTCGCATCGATCCAGGTGCGCAACCGCGCCACCGTGGTCGGCAACGTTTGCCGTGCGTCGCCTTCCGCCGATTCCCTCGCCCCGTTGATCGCCGACCGCGCCGAGGTGCATCTCTACGGCTTGCATGGCTCTCGGTCAATGCCCGTCGAGGCGTTCGTTACGGGACCCGGAAAGACCGCACTCGGCGTGGATGAACTGGTCTCGCGTATCACGATCCCCGCACCGGCGCCGCATACGGGCAAGGCTTATCTCAAGCACGGACGTCGCGTGCAGATGGAACTGGCGACTGTGGGTGTGGCGGTGTCGATCACCGTCGAGCGCGGCCACTGCACCGATGTTGGCATCGTGCTCGCAGCGGTGGGACCCAAGCCGCTCCGCGCGACAAAGGCGGAAGGCGTGTTGCGCGGACATTCGCTGAGCGATGCCCTGATTCTGCAAGCTGCACACGCTGCGATGGAGGATGCCCGTCCGATTACCGATGTGCGCGCAAGCGCCGAATACCGCCGCGAGATGGTGGGCGTGCTGACGCGCCGCGCCATCGCCCAGGCCCTGGAGATGCTCTGATGCGCAAATTGATTGCACTCGAAATCAACGGCGAGCCGATGGAAATCGCCGTGGAACCTCACAGCACGTTGCTCGATGCATTGCGCGACGACGCCGGACTCACTGGCACCAAGAAAGGTTGCGATGTGGGCGAATGCGGCTCCTGCACGATCCTCGTCAACGGCACGCCGATGAACAGTTGCCTGATGCTCGCGCCGGAAGCCCACGGTTGCAGCCTGACCACGATCGAAGGGGTTCAGGCAAGTCCCGACACCGTGCATCCCGTGCAGGAGCAGTTCATGCGCTGCGGCGCTGCACAGTGCGGATTCTGCACACCCGGCTTCGTCGTGGCGGCCAAGGCGTTGCTCGATGCCAACCCGCAACCGACGCGCGACGAAATTCGCTTTGCCATCGCCGGCAACATCTGCCGCTGCACCGGTTACACCAAGATCATCGAAGCCATCGAGCGCGCCGCCGCAGACATGGCAGGTTTGCCCATGACGGAGGTGACGCGATGACTCATGCCGTGATCGGACATAGCGTCAAACGCACGGACCTGCTCGACAAGGTCACCGGCAACGCGAAGTACGTGGCCGATATGCCGATGGCTGGCCTGCTGCACGCGAAGATGAAGCGTAGCAACGTAGCGCACGCACGCATCGTTCGCATCGACACCTCGGCTGCATTGGCGCTGCCCGGCGTCAAGGCCGTCCTCACGCACGAGAACGTGCCGCGCGTGCTGCATGCCGGCTCTCCACACCCGCGCTCGGCATCGGTGACATGCGATCAGTACATCCTCGACGACAAGGTGCGTTACTGGGGCGAAGGCGTGGCCGCCGTGGCAGCCATCAGCGAAGAGATTGCGGCGCGTGCCGTGGAAATGATCGAAGTCGAGTACGAACCGCTGCCCGCAGCATTCACGGTGGAAGACGCTGCCGCGCCCGGTGCGACGTTGATCCACGACCGCGAACCCGGTGGCAACCTCGTGCTGCCGCCGGTACGCATCGAACGTGGCGACGTGGAGCGCGGTTTTGCTGAAGCCGACTTCATCCTCGAAGGCGAATACGAAGGGGGCCGGCCCACGCCGGCCTATATGGAACCCAACGTGCTGACGTGCCGCTGGGACGGCAACGGCAACCTGACCGTGTGGATTTCCACGCAAACCGCCTTCATGGTGCGCGGCATCATGGCCGAAGTGCTGGGCCTGCCGCTGCACAAGGTGCGCGTACTGGTCGATCACATGGGCGGCGGCTTCGGCGCGAAGCAGGATCTGTTTCAGAGCGAGTTCCTCTGCGCGCTGCTGGCGCGCGAGACGCACCGCCCCGTGCGCATGGAATACACGCGTGAGGAAACCTTCACGGGCGGACGCACGCGTCATCCCGCAAAGATCTGGCTGCGCCAGGGCTTTCGCAACGATGGCACGATCACCGCGCGCGAAGCCAAGGTGGTGTTCAATTCCGGCGCCTACGGTTCGCATGGTCCCGGCGTGACGAACGTAGGCACGGCGGCGATGGTGTCGCTCTATCGGTGCGAGAACGTACGGCTGGAAGGACGCTGCGTCTATACCAACAGCCCGATTGCCGGCGCCTTTCGCGGCTATGGCGTGGTGCAGACCTACTACGCGCTCGACATCCAGATGGACGAGGCCGCCGAACGTCTCGGCATCGATCCCGCCGAACTCAAGCTCAAGAATGCCGTGCGGGAAGGCGATATCGCACCGTCGAATCATCCGTTGATCGGGCATGGTCTCGAAGCGTGCATCGAGAAAGGGATGGAGGTGGTCGACTGGAAGGCGGCTCGCGCGCGCACACTTCAGCAACAAGGCGTGATCCGGCGCGGATGGGGGATCGGCTGCGAGATGCACGGCAGCAGCGCGTATCCCGGCATCAAGGAGCAGGGCAACGCCATCGTCAAGATGAACGAGGATGGCACCGTGGTGCTGCTGACCGGTGCTGCCGGGCTTGGCACGGGCGCGCATACCGCGCTCGCACAGATCGTGGCAGAGGAACTGGCGATTCCTTTTGATACCGTCAGCGTGGTGCACGGCGATACCGACGTGGTGCCCTGGGACATCGGCGCATTCGCGAGCCACACCACCTATATGGTGGGCCGCGCGGCGCAGATGGCTGCCACGGAAATCAAGACGCAGTTGCTGGCGCGTGCAGCAAAGCAGATGGAAGCGGAGCCATCGCAGCTTGTCATCGACAACGGCGTGATGTCGGTGGTGGGCCGTGATGGCCCGACGCTGACCGTGCGCGAGGCCGTGATGCCACGCAAGGGACTGCCTGCTGCGCAGTTTGTCGGCACCGCCACGTATCACCCGACCAAGTCGTATTCGTTCGCGGCGCATTTTGCGGAAGTCGAAGTCGATACGGAGACGGGCTTCATCACGGTCAAGCAGGTGGTGCCGGTGCATGACATCGGCAAGGTCATCCATCCGGTAGCCGCAGCAGGGCAGATCGAAGGCGGCATTCAACAGGGCATTGGCCATACGCTGTACGAGGACTATCAGATCGACATGCAGACGGGCCGCTCGCTCAACGCCAACTTTGTCGACTACAAGATGCCGCTGGCGATGGACATGCCCGAGATTCGCACCGTGCTGCTCGAAGCCGCGCCCGATCCGGGCGGCCCGTTCGGTGCCAAGGGCGTGGGCGAAGATCCGATCGTCGCCATCGGACCGGCCATCGCCAATGCCGTGTTCGATGCGATTGGCGTGCGCTTCCGCCACTACCCGATCAAGCCCGAGCAGGTATTGCAGGCGCTGGCTGCGAAACGTGCGGCGGAGGTTGCAGCATGAGCACCGCGCGCCGGGTCGTCGTCGCAATCACCGGCGCGAGCGGCGCGGTGTATGGCGTGCGATTGTTGCAGGCGCTGGCGATGAACGATGACTGCGAGACGCACCTGATCTGTTCATCGTCAGGACTACTGACCTTGCATCACGAACTCGGGATGCAACGCGCGGATGTCGAACGAATCGCCGGTGTCGTCCACAACGTGCGCGATATCGGCGCCAGCGTGGCCAGCGGATCGTTTCGCTGCGACGGCATGGTGATTGCGCCGTGTTCGATGCGCACGCTCGCCGCCGTGGCGACGGGCCTCGCGGACAACCTCATCGCGCGCACCGCCGACGTCATGCTCAAGGAGCGCCGCAAGCTCGTGCTGCTGGCACGCGAGACACCGCTGCACCTCGTGCATCTGCGCAACATGACCACGGTGACCGAGATGGGCGCCATTGTCATGCCGCCGGTGCCTGCGTTCTATACGCATCCGCAACATGTGGATGACATCGTCAACCACACCGTGGGCCGCGTGCTGGACCTGTTCGGCATCGATCACGCGGGCCTTGTTTCACGATGGGCCGGCATGCGTGCCGCGCTCGCACCCCATACCAACGAAGAACTTATCCCGGAGACGACATGACCCACCACCATAAAGCCCTGCCGCCTGTTCCCGTCACGATCCTGACCGGCTTCCTCGGCGCCGGCAAGACCACGCTGCTGAACCACATCCTCACGGAGAAGCATGGGCACCGCATCGCCGTGATCGAGAACGAATTCGGTGAAGTCGATGTCGATTCGGATCTCGTCATGACATCCGACGAAGAGATCTACCAGATGACCAATGGGTGTATCTGCTGCGTGGTGGATGTGCGCACGGACCTCGTGCGCATCCTGCAGACGCTGCTGGAACGGCCCGAGCGCTTCGACCATATCCTGGTGGAAACCAGCGGACTGGCCGACCCGACACCGGTTGCCGCCACGTTCTTCATGGATAACGACGTGGCAAAGCAGGTCACGCTCGACGGCATCCTGACGCTGGTGGATGCGGTGCATATCGAGGACCATCTCGACGATCCCAAGCTGTCTGGTTTCGACAACCAGGCGGTAGACCAGATCGTGGCGGCGGACCGCATCATCCTGAACAAGTGCGATCTGGTGTCCGATGCACGGCTCGATGCGCTGACCACGCGGTTGCATCATCTGAACGAAGGCGCGCAGATCGTGCGCTCCAACTATGCGCAGGTGGATCTGTCGCGCATTCTTGGTATCGGCGGCTTCACTCCGAGCCTGGCACAACTGCCTGATGACACGCATGACCATCATCACGGCCATGACCACGATGCCGATCACGTCTGCGATGAACTGTGCGATCACGCGCATGACGATGACGAGCATGCGCACCGGCATGATCCGTCGGTGTCATCGGTGTCGCTGGTCTTCGATGTGCCGTTTGACCGCCAGCGGCTGGAACACGCGTTGCGCGCGCTGCTGGCTGCACAAGGTGACGATGTGTTCCGCATGAAGGGCATCGTCGCCGTGCAGGACGATGAACAGCGCCACGTGCTGCAGGCCGTGCACCGGCTGATGGATTTTCACCCGGCGGATGCGTGGGGCAATCAGCCACGCGAAAGCAAGTTCGTCTTCATCGGCCGCAACCTGGATCGCGCCCGGCTGCAAACGCTGCTGCGCGTCTGCCAACCGGCGCAGGTAGCGGCGTAACGCAGGCTCTGGGAACCCATCGCGATACCGATGGGTGCTTGGCGCAGCCACGTTTTGTGTGGCTGCGCTTTTTTTGTTTGGCGGGGCATATCGACCGCTGTTGGTTTGCTCCCCTCTCCCATGCAATGGGAGAGGGGCTGGGGGAGAGGGCCGGAGGCTCTGCTTGCCAACCACGTCGCAATTTGCGTCGCTGGCCCTCACCCCCGCCCCTCTCCCGCAAGCGGGAGAGGGGAGAAAACCACGAGGGAAAGTCAAACGCTCAACGCCCCCGCAGCGTCGCCGAAGGCAATTCCCCGAACGCCTTCCGATACTCCCGCGAAAACAGACTCAAATGTGTGAATCCATGCCGCGCGGCAATCGTCGCCACCACGCCTGGTGTCGGCATGGCGCGTTGCAGCGCCGTGCGGGCGCCCTGCAGACGCAGCAGGCGCAGGTATTCCATCGGCGTGACGTCCTTGCTCTTGCGGAAGCCAAGCTGCAACGTGCGTTCGCAGACGCCGCAATGTTCGGCCAACGCCTGCAACGTCACGGGTTTATCGAGGTTTTCACGCAGATAGCGGATCGCGCAGCGCACATAGCCCGGCAGCGTCGGCAGGTATCCGCGTGGCAACAGGCTGCCGTCCTTGCCGAAATGGTCGATCAACAAACTGGACAGCACAATCTGTCCGATGGCCACATCGGCGGCTGGCGGGCCTGGACGATCCACGCGCATCGCGGCCTCGGCGCGCAGCCACGTCATCATCGCGTGCCAGCGGGCGGACAACTGCGTGTCCGACACCGGTTGCAAAGGAAAGACCAGCGGTGCCGGGGCATCGAAGTGAAAGCTCGCACGGAAGGCTTCCTCCAGCGTCTGCCGTCGCACTACCACGCTGAAGCGTTCGCAGTCCGCATCCAGATGCAGCCGCACGGCCAGCGATGGCGAGAACACCCACGTGTCGCCCGGTGTCATCTCCACCATCGCGCCATCGATCTCCACGCGGCAGCGGCCCGAGAGCACGGTCTGGATCACATACTCGTCCTTGCCCGGCTGCGGCTCCACTTCCATGGCGTGGTCGTAGCGCGTGGTGGCGAGCGTAAGCGGGCCGATGCGGCAGACCTGCAGCCGTACATCGGGGAAGTCGTTTTCGGTGCGCAGCCGTGTGGGGCCGAACACGCGCGCGGACAGCGCCTGCACGTGGTCCAGCGCGCGGGCGTGGCGGGCGGTGTTCAATCCTGGTGCAGCATGAGGCGTCATGGTGCAGCGCGCTTGAGCTTGGGGCGGGAACGGGTTCATGCTGGTATCCATGCAGTTTCCGTGCAAGCTGTGGAAAACCCGCGCGCCTTCGCTTCCATGCGCCAGCTTGCGCAATGTTGCTACACGCGCCACGCCGGCCCCGCTACTTTGTCTGCACACCCCACGACAACTGGCAGGAGAGCCGCCATGACCACCCCCGTCCACCCCGTCGACCAGATCCTGCCCGCACGGGCCATGGTCTCGCTCGGCTTCCAGCACATGCTCGTCAGCTATCTCGGCGCGATTGCCGTGCCGATGATCGTGGCCGGCGCGCTCAAGATGACGCCTGCCGAGACCACATTGCTGATCAGTACCGCACTGTTCACCTCCGGCATTGCCACGCTGCTGCAGACCGTTGGCTTCTGGAAGTTCGGCGTGCGCCTGCCGCTGATGCAGGGCGTGGCGTTTGGATCGGTCGGGCCGGTCATCGCCATCGGCAGCGATCCGTCGCTCGGTTTCACCGGTGTCTGCGGTGCCGTGATCGGTGCCGGGATCGTGACGATGCTGCTGGCGCCGGTCATCGGACGACTCAAGCGATTCTTTCCGCCCGTGGTCAGCGGCTGCATCATCACTTCGGTGGGACTATCGCTGTTTCCCGTGGCCTACCAGTGGGCCGGCGGCGGACACGGCGTGAAAGACTTTGGTTCGCCGCTGTTCCTGATCGTGACGCTCGGCACCGTGGCGCTGATCCTCTTCTTCAACAGCCATGGCGGACACCTGCTGCGCAGCCTGGCCGTGCTGGTGGGGCTCGCAATTGGCGGGGCTGCGGCGTGGATGCTCGGCATGGGCAATTTCGACGAAGTGGCGCGCGCACCGTGGTTCACCATGGTCACGCCTTTCGCGTTTGGCCTGCCCACGTTCAATGCGGGCGCCATCGCCACCATGGTGATCGTGATGGTCGTGCAGATGGTGGAATCGATGGGCCTGTTCGTCGCCATCGGCGATATCGTCAAGCGCCCGGTCAGCGAAGCGGAAGCCACCAACGGCTTGCGTGCCAACGGACTGGCCAGCGCCATCGGCGGCATGTTCGCGGCGTTCCCGTTCATCGCGTTCATGGAGAACGTGGGACTGGTGATCGTGACCGGCGTGCGCAGCCGCTGGGTAGTTGCCACATGCGGGCTCATGCTGTGCGCCGTGGCCTTGGTGCCGAAGATCGGCGCGCTGTTCTCGTCGATTCCTGCCGCAGCATTGGGCGGCGCCACGCTCGTGATGTTCGGCGTGGTCGTGGCAGCCGGCATCCGTACGCTCGGCCAGGTGGACTACGAGAACAAGCCCGCCAACATGAGCGTGGTAGCGCTGACGCTGGCCTGTGCGCTGATGCCCGTCATCATGCCGAACCTGCTGGCGAAGCTGCCGGCCGCGCTGCAACCGTTTGTGCATAGCAGCGTGATCATCGCCTGTGTGGTCTCCGTCGTCCTGAACCTGGTCCTCAACGGTATTCCCAAACGCGAAGAAGAAGACCATCACGCCGTGTCGGCCGAACCCGTGCGGGAGATCTGAACCATGACGACATCATCCAACCTGCTGATTCGCGGTGCCGCCGCTGTGATGACGGGTCGTGCCGGCGATGCCGCACGCGCCGGTGCCGTCGATATCCGCATTCGTGACGGACGCATTGCCGAACTCGCCGCCCATCTCGCACCGCAAGGCGACGAGACCGTGATCCATGCCGATGGCTGCGTGGTCTACCCTGGCTGGGTCAACACGCATCATCACCTGTTCCAGAACCTGCTCAAGGCCGTGCCCGCTGGCATGAATGCCGATCTGCAGGAATGGCTCGCGAGCGTGCCGTATCCGCGCCTCGACCGCTTTACGCCAGAGATTTTCCGCACAGCGGTGCGGCTCGGCATGGCGGAGCTGCTGCTGTCGGGCACGACGACATGCGCGGATCATCATTACCTGTATCACCACGGTCACGGTGCCGAGACCGGCGATGTGCTGTTCGATGTGGCCGACGAGCTGGGCATGCGCATGGTGCTGTGCCGCGGTGGCAACGTGCAATCGAAGTCCAGTCATCCTGGCATGCGTGCCACGGCGCTGGTGCCGGAAACGCTCGATGAAATGCTCGGCGATATCGACCGACTCAAGTCGCGCTATCACGATGCCAGCGCCGATGCGCTGCGCCGCGTGGTAGTGGCGCCGACCACGCCCACGTTCTCGCTGCCGCCCTCGTTGCTGCGCGAGGTGGCATCGTTCGCGCGCGGCATGCAGTTGCGCCTGCATTCGCATCTTTCCGAGACGGACAACTACGTGAAGTTCTGCGCGGAAAATTTCCGCTGCACGCCCGTACAGTTCGTGGCCGATCATGACTGGCTCGGTCCCGATGTCTGGTTCGCGCACCTTGTTGCGGTGACGCCCGCCGAGATCCGCATGCTCGGCCAGACCGGCACGGGCATGGCGCACTGCCCGGTCAGCAACGCGCGGCTCGGTAGCGGTATCGCACCGGTGCGTGCCATGGTGGAAGCCGGCGTGCCGATGTCCATCGGCGTCGATGGCGTGGCCTCGAACGAATCGGGCAGCATGGTGCATGAAGCCAACTTCGCGTGGCTCGTGCATCGTGCGTTGGGCGGTGCAAAACAGACGCGCGTCGAAGAGGTCATTCACTGGGGCACGGCGGGCGGCGCGCAGGTGTTGGGGCTGCCCGGCGTCGGCACGCTGGCGCCCGGACAATCGGCGGACCTGGCGATCTACGATGTCAGCGGCCTGCGCTTTGCCGGCTTCCACGATATCGCCACGGCGCCCGTGGCGGCAGGCGAGCCCACGCCGGTGCGCGACGTCTTCGTGCGCGGGCGCCACGTCGTGCAGGACGGCGCAGTGGTCGGCCTCGACATCGAACGCCTGCGCCGCGATGCAGCACATGCGCTGACGGCCCTGCTGCCGTAGCGTTGTGGGACGGATTCTGATGGTGTGTCTTCTGACGTTGACAGCCATCAAAACGCTCATGGACCGCTGACCTAGACTGGCTGAGTCCCCGACGCTTCACTGCGCGTCGGGGCCTGTTTCTTCATCCGTCTGAAGTCTGAAGGAGGCGCCATGGCAGTCATGCAAGCGGCCGTTTTTGTGGAACCCGGCAAGATCGCGTTACGCGAGAAGCCCATTCCCGCGGTGGGTCCCACCGATGCGCTGATCCGCATCACCACTACCACGATTTGCGGCACCGACGTCCACATTCTCAAGGGCGAGTATCCGGTGCAACCGGGCCTGACCATCGGCCACGAACCCGTTGGCATCATTGAAAAACTCGGCAGCGGTGTGCAGGGATATCGCGAAGGGCAGCGCGTGATTGCCGGTGCCATCTGTCCGAGCTTCTATTCCTACGCTTGCCAGGACGGCTGTTCGTCGCAGGACGGCCAGGGCCATGCGCACGGCTACAAGCCGATGGGCGGCTGGCGCTTTGGCAACACCATCGACGGCACGCAGGCAGAGTACGTACTGGTGCCCGATGCGCAGGCCAACCTCGCGCCCATTCCAGACGGCCTCAGCGACGAACAAGTGCTGATGTGTCCCGACATCATGTCCACGGGCTTCTCCGGCGCAGAACACGCCAACATCAAGATTGGCGATATCGTGGCCGTTTTCGCGCAGGGACCGATCGGCCTGTGCGCCACGGCTGGCGCGCGGCTACGCGGTGCATCGATGATCATCGCCGTCGATGGCATCGGTGACCGTCTGACCATCGCCCGCCAGATGGGTGCCGATGTGACGCTGAATTATCGCGAGGTCGATGTCGTCCAGGAAATCCTGCGGCTCACCGGTGGACGTGGTGTGGACGCATCGATCGAGGCACTGGGTACGCAATCCACTTTCGAGTCCGCACTGCGCGTGCTCAAGCCCGGCGGTACGTTGTCGAGCCTCGGCGTGTATTCCAGCGACCTGCGCATTCCGCTCGATGCCTTCTCCGCCGGGCTGGGCGATCACCGCATCGTGACCTCGCTGTGTCCCGGCGGCAAGGAGCGCATGCGGCGTCTCATGAACGTCATCGAAACCGAACGGATCGATCTCTCCCCGATGGTGACCCATCGATTCCGGCTGGCCGAGATCGAGACGGCCTACGACCTGTTCTCCCATCAACGCGATGGCGTGCTGAAGGTGGCGATTACCCCCTGACCATGAATCGGACCGTGCCGGCGCCGGTTGGCCGTTACGTAACGCGTAACGCGTCTACCTGCCGAAAAGCACGGTCCCATCAGCCTTTGCGGCCCACGCACCCATGGAACGCTTCTTGCCCCTTGTCTGATGACGGACACATGAAACAACAACATAAGAAGTAGAAACTGGGGAGCGCTGCCATGAGGGCTGCCGTCTTGGAGGCCCGGCCACTGGTCGGGATCGGAATTCAACGGGTCTTGCACAGGATCGTCGATATCGAAGCATCGAGCGTGGTCTCGCCGCAATTGGGCGGCGCGAGTTCACTGCGGTCCATCGAACTGCTGATCGTCGGGGAACTGCCACAGGGTTACAGCCCCGCCATGCTCGAGCTACTCAGCTCGGCATCCGCCGTGCGATGCGTACTCTACATGGGGCCAGCGGGCGAAGTGCAATGGATGCCGCCGCGCGAGGTGCCCCCGCTGCTCTCGTGGCTGCCCGAGCATGCCTCGCCAGAGGCCATCGAACACACGGTGCGCACGCTGATCGCATCGCTGCGCGCGGCGGGATCGGCAAACTGTCACGACATCTCCGCATCCGGTGCGGTGTTGCTGATCGATGGAGCAGCGAATGGACGGGCCGGGCATGCCGCCAGCTTTTCCGATGATCACGCGGGCGGCTCCGCAGCTGCCGAACCTATCGTCATCGATCCCAGCCTGTTTGCCACGCCGTTTGCCACGCCGATCGACCGGTCCATGCTGGTTGGCGTATCCGAATGCGTTACCGAGGCGCGCCTGCTCAATCTGACCCAGCGGCAATACGATGTGCTGGTGCTGTTGTCGAAGGGGCTGTCGATCAAGCTCATCAGCCGGCGGCTGCATATCTCGGTGCCTACCGTGAAAAGCCACACGCTGCAGATCTATCGCAGGCTTGCAGCGAGCAACAAGACCGAAGCCGTGTTTGTAGCGCGCGAGAAAGGCGCGCGGCTTGTTGCGGTATCGGGTGCGTCGTCAGGCAGCGATATCGAGGGCGTGGCGGCATAGCGATTGATGCGTTAGCGGCGCCATTGTCCTGCCCTGCAGTACCGCACTGTCATCGTGCTGCCGTTCCGCGCCAGACGGTGCGGCTATCGCACATTGCATCGACTGACCGGGGGCTGACCCCGACTACGGCGGCAAATCTCCTCACCGATAATCGCTTAGGCCGATGCCATCGGCCCAGGAGCCCCAACAACAAGCGGGCTGAAGAATGATCAGTGGAAGGAGATGCAGTGAGCAGTAGCAAGCGTAGTACCGTGCGTCGCGCGCGCGGGATGGCCGTGGCCATCGCTTCCGTTTTCGCAGCAGTGGCCGTGTTCGGCCCGCAGGCAGTGGCCGCCGAAGCGTGGCCCGCCAAGCCGATCAAGGTCATCGTGCCGTACACGCCGGGTGGTTCCACCGATACCGTGTCGCGCGTGGTGTTCGAGCGCGTATCGCAGAGCCTGGGCCAGCCCATCATCATCGAGAACAAACCGGGTGCCAACAGCACGCTGGGCGTTGGCGTGGCTGCGCGCTCGGCGCCCGATGGCTACACCTTCGTATCGGTGCTGGCGGCGTATAGCGCCAACATGTCGCTCTATTCCAAGCTGAGCTACAAGCCGTCGGATCTCGCGCCTGTTGCCGAAATGGCCGAGCTGCCGCTGTTCCTCTTCGCCAGCAAGAAGCTGCCCGTGAAGACCGTGGGTGAACTGGTGGACTATGGCAGGAAGCATCCCGACACCCTGACGTTTGGCTCCAGCGGCGTAGGCAGTTCGGCCCACCTGACCGGCGAGCGCCTGTCGATGGAGTCGAAGGTCAAGATGACGCATGTGCCGTACAACGGCAGCGCACCGATCCTGCCCGCGCTGGTGTCCGGCGAGGTATCCGTCGCGTTCGATCCGCTGCTCGTGCCGATGCCGCACGTCAAGTCCGGCAAGATCAACGCACTGGCCGTGGCATCGGCCAAGCGGTGGCCAGGTGAGCCCAACATCCCGACGATGGAAGAAGCCGGCTTTCCAGGCTTCGTCATGAGTTCGTGGACCGGCCTGATGGCACCCGCCGGCACCCCTCAGCCCATCGTCGATCGCATGGCCAAGGAAATCGCCGCCGCCACACGCAGTGCCGACGTGGCAAAGAAGCTGACCGAACTTGGCTTCATTCCCGTGGGCAGCACGCCCGACGAGTTCCGCAAGCTGATCGAGCGCGATACCACGCGCTACGCGCAGATCGTCAAGGCGGGCAAGATCACGCTCGATTGATTTCTTGCTTGCGCTGCCATGCGGCATACAGGTCAGGCTGGCCCGCCAGCCTGACCGGCACATACGCAATCCGCATCGACTGTTCCGCGAACGGTTTCGCAAGGTCCGCATAGATGGCCGCCGTGGACAGACCAAACGGCTCGCCATCGTCATTCGAATAGGCGTACGCCACTTCGACCACTCCTGCCATGCGCATCGCCGCCATGCACATCGGGCAAGGGTTGCCACTGGCGTACACCGCGCAGCCCGCGAGGCTGGCACTGCCCAGTGCCTGGCTGGCGGCCCGGATGGCATTGAGTTCGGCGTGCGAAGTGGGATCGTTGGTAGTCAGGATCTCGTTGACCCCGGTAGCCACCACCTTGCCATCGCGCACGATCACGGCACCGAACGGTCGTCCGCCCTGTTCCATGTTGGCCTGGGCAAGCGCGATGGCCTGCCGCAGAAAGTGTTCGGCTTGCGTCATGGTGAGTTCTCCAAAGTGAAAATCCGTGGGATCGCACGGATTTTCCTCTTTATTTGTCCGTTGGATGCAAAATCCGTGGGATCGCACGGATTCTCTGAAGGTCATCCAAGCCCATTTCCGTTCACGCCCTACGCACGTAGAATCACCTCAAGCACCTCGACCAGACAGGTGCCGCAATCAGATTGGAGACATTGTTGATGCCCCTGCGCAAGACTCTCGTTGCATTGCTGCTGGCTGCTGCCGGCACCGTGCAAGCCGCCTACCCCGACCGTCCCATCAAGCTGATTGTTCCCTTCCCGCCCGGACAGGCCACTGACATCTTTGCCCGCGCGCTGGCCGAGAAGCTCGGCAAGCAACTTGGGCAATCCATCGTCGTCGAGAACCGTGCCGGTGCAGGCAGCAACATCGGCATGGAAATCGCGGCGAAGGCACCGGCCGATGGCTACACGCTGGTCATGGCCGGTAGTGCGATGGCGATCAACCAGACGCTCTACAAGAAGATCAACTACGACCCGCTGCACGATTTCGCGCCGGTCTCCGGTGTGTTCTCGGTGCCGCTGGTATTCCTGGCCACGCCGCAGTCCGGCTACAAGTCGCTGCACGAGCTGATTGCCAAGGCCAAGGCGGCACCGGGCAAGATCAGTTATGCGAGCGCCGGCATTGGCGGCACGCAGCACCTCTCTGCCGAGATGCTCAAGGCGCAGGCGGGCATCTTCATGGTCCACATCCCCTACAAGGGTAGCGGCCCCGCGCAAGCCGATTTTCTCGGCAACCAGATTCCGCTCATGGTCGATTCCGTTACCGCCGCCATGCCGCTGATCCAGTCGAACAAGGCGATACCGCTTGCCGTGACCACAGCCAAGCGTGTGCCACAACTGCAGAGCGTGCCGACGGTACGTGAGGAAGGCGTGCCGGGCTTCGAGGCATTGGGATGGGCCATCCTGATGGCGCCAGCGGATACGCCAGCGAACACGATCACGCTGCTCAACCGGGAAACCGTGAAGGCGCTCCAGTCGCCCGAGCTTGCGAAGTTCATCACCGATCGTGGCTCCGAACCCATGCCGATGACTCCGGCTGAGACCGGAAAATTTGTCGATGTGGAAATCCGCAAATGGGCCACGGTGGTGAAGCGTTCCGGCGCCACCGCCGATTGAATTCCAACGCAACAAGACCAAAACGAAGAGGACAAGAATGAAGCAGCCCCTCGCCACCTGCCTGACGTTGTGCGCAACCGCTACCGTCGCACTGAGCCTCAACAGCATCGCCGCCCACGCCGCCACCCTGGCCCCCGAAGCCGCGCAGCAGCAATCGCAGGCGAGCTATCGCGAGTATCTGGATCTGCTGGGCATTCCGAATGACTCGGTGGTGCCTGCGGATATCCAGCGCAACGTGGCGTGGCTCGATCAGGCGTTCAAGAAGCGCGGCTTCACCACGCAGGCGTTGGATAACGATGGCAAGCCGATGTTGTTTGCCGAGTATCCGGGCAAGCAGGCATCGCGCAAGACCGTGCTGTTCTACATGCATCTGGACGGCCAGCCGGTCATCCCTTCGCAGTGGGCCCAGAAGAGTCCCTGGACACCGGTGCTGAAAAAGAAAGGCGCCAACGGCGATTGGGAAGAGATCGACATGAACAACCTGCTCACGGGTGCGCTGGACCCAGAGTGGCGCGTGTTCGGTCGTTCCTCGTCGGATGACAAGGGACCGATCATGATGTTGCTGGCGGCCATCGATGCGATGAAGGCGGCGGGTGCGCAGCCCGGCGTGAACATCAAGGTCATCCTCGATAGCGAAGAGGAAAAGGGTTCGCCCTCCATCGGCAAGGTGATGCAGGCCCATCGCGACCTGCTGGCCTGCGACGGCATGATCATTCACGATGGTCCGATGCATGCCACCAATCGCCCGACGCTGATTTTCGGGAACCGTGGTGCGGCCAAGGCGAAGATCACCGTGTATGGTCCGAAGGCGCCATTGCACAGCGGCCACTATGGCAACTACGCGCCGAACCCTGCTTTTCGGCTGGCGAGCCTGCTCGGTTCGATGAAGGATGAGAGCGGTCGCGTGACCATCCCCGGCTACTACGCCAAGGTCCGCCTCGGCCCTGCGGAGCGCAAGGTCATGGCGGCGGTGCCCGATGACGAGAAAGCGCTGAAATCGCGTATCGGTATTGCGAAGGCCGAGAAGGTCGGCGCCAATTACCAGGAGGCGCTGCAGTACCCGTCGCTGAACGTGCGAGGCATGGCATCTGCCGCCGTGGGTGACAAGGTTGCCAATATCGTGCCGGACAAGGCCGAGGCCGAACTGGACCTGCGCACCACGCCGGACTCCGACGCGGCATACCTCGGCAAGCTGATCGAGCAGTACATCGTCAAGCAGGGCTATCACCTCGTCAAAGGCACGCCGACCGACGAGGACCGTGCGCGCTATGACAAGCTCGCCAGCTTCTCGTATCAGAGCGAAGGTGCGAACGCTGCCGGCTCGCCGATGGATTCCGGTGTCGCGAAATGGGCGTACCAGAGCATCACCGGTACGTTCGGCACCAACCCCGAGCCTGTCCGCATCCGCATGATGGGTGGTACCGTGCCGACCGCTGAAATCGTGGATGTGCTCAACGTGCCGTTCGTGATCATTCCGCTGGTCAATGCCGATAACAACCAGCATGCGGCGAACGAGAATCTCCGGATGGGCAACTACGTCAACGGCGTGCGTACACTCTACGGCCTGATGACGGCGTCGTTCTGAAGCCTGCTGCGCCCGCCTCGCATGGTCTAAGCTGATAGCAGCGCACGGCTTCCGCTGGGAGCCGTGCGTCCCGTGAAGGACGTAGTGCCATGTATCGCTTATCCATGTGTGTCGTGGCCTTGCTGGCCACGATGGGCCCGGCCCTGGCGGCCGAGCCCTCTCGTGACGTGTTGTCCGTCACCTTCGTCAAACCCGACACCTATCAGGACGCCTCGCGGCGCTATGGGTACGGCAGCGACCCGCAAGTGCTCGACGCAATTCGCCAGCACCTGCAGAAGCTGGCAGATCGCGGCTTGCCGTCCGGCTACTCGCTGTCGATCGATGTGCTCGATATCGATCTCGCGGGCTATATCGAGTGGCGCACCGCCAGCCAGGTGCGCGTGATCCGCGATGCCACGTGGCCGCGCATGACGCTGCACTATGCGCTCAGACATGGCGACCAGACCATCGTCGACCAGCAGGAGCGCATCAACAACATGAACTTCCACTGGGGCATCAATACCTACGGCTACAGTGATCCGCTGCGCTACGAAAAAGCGATGCTCGACGACTGGTTCGAACGATCTATCGCGCGACGCATACAGGAGTAGCGACGAAGCCGCCGTGGATCAACGGCTGGCCGTCAGTTTCCGCGTTCCACGCCGTTCCACGATGGCGCCGGACGCTGCGGCATGCACGATGCGGCGGAATGTCGGACATTCCATATGACTCGGCGCAGGACATGCCGCGGCGTGCCGCAATCCGTCGCGTAGCACCACAAGCCTGCGGATCGTACGGTCGAGTTCGTCGGCCTTGCCGGCAAGCAGCGTCCGGTCTATCTCCACCTGTCCGTGGCTGGCCAGCATGCCGGCGATCTCGTCGAGCGAGAAGCCGCAGGCTTGCCCAAGCGCGATCAGCGCCAGCCGTTCGAGCACGTCGGCATGGAATTGCCGGCGCAACCCCCTGCGTCCCGAGGGCGCGATCAGTCCCTTTTCCTCGTAGAAGCGTAATGTGGAGGCCGGCACGCCGGATTGCCGCGCTACCTCGCCGATATCGAGCTGCATGTGCCGCTGTCCCCCCTTGACCTCAAGCTGACTTGAACGCGCACAGTGTAGCTTTCCGCCAGTTCACAAGGAACGCACATCATGGACAATCAGCCTCGCGCAAACATCGATCAGGACACGCTCTGGAACGGTACCGGCGGCCACGCCTGGGTCAGGAACCAGGCGACGCTGGACCGCATGTTCGCGGGATTCGAGCCTGTCCTGCTTGCGCCGGTAGCCGCCGGCACCGCGCAGCGGGTGCTCGATATCGGCTGCGGCACGGGTGCCGTGACCCTTGCTGCGGCGCGCAAGATGGGCGGCGCCGGGCATTGCACAGGGGCCGACCTTTCCACGCCGATGCTCGATCTGGCGCGCACCCGCGCGGAGCGCGAAGGCATCCACGCCCGATTCTTGCGGGCGGATGCGCAGACATACCCCTTCGATGGGGCAGGCTTCGACGTGATCGTGTCGCGCTTCGGCGTGATGTTCTTCGACGATCCTGTTGCGGCATTCGCCAACCTGCGGCGCGCCGTGCGCACGGATGGCGTGCTGCGCGCCGTTGCATGGCGCAGCCCCGCCGAGAATCCATTCATGACCATCGCCGAGCGCACCGCAGAGCCACTACTGCCGCCCGTGCCGCCCCGGGCACCCGATGCGCCCGGGCAGTTCGGTTTCGCCAACGCGCAGCGCGTGGCCACGATCCTTGCCGAAGCGGGCTGGCAGGACATCGACATCGCGCCGATCGATGTCGCGTGCACGCTGACGGAAGGGCAACTGATCGACTACATCGGCTGGCTGGGGAGTGTCGGGCAGCGCCTGCTATCCGTCGATGCCGCTACGCGGACGCGGGTGATCGAGACCGTTCGCGCGGCGTTCGAACCCTTCGTCGATGGGAACGACGTGCGCTTTACGGCAGCGTGCTGGCAAATCGATGCGCGCGCTGGACACCGATCGATCCCGGTGTCGGCACCGCGATGACACCGTGTTGATCGCATGTCGGCGACAGGCCAACACGTCCAGCCGTTTTCAGTCCCGACACTGGCCGGGGACGCGCCATCGGCATCACTTTGTGGCCTGCACGCCAACTGGTACGACTTCTGCGATATGGCAAGGGAACGCCCCCTACGCGTTCTGTGTTTTTCCTTGCTACTGTCCATCGGAGTCCTGTCATGCAACGCAGATTCACCACGTTTGTTCTCACCACCATCACCCTCGCCACCGCACTGATCGCAGGCGCCGCCCAGGCATCGGCGTCACGCGACAGCACGCACGCCGGCGACAAGTACGGCTACAGCTTCCGCGCGGAACCCCGCGATGTCTACAGCGACGGCGCGCGCAGCGGCCGCTTCGATACGTTCAGCGAAGGCGCACGCGAAGTGACACCAGCCACCACGCGCGACCGCGACTCGGACCGTTCGCTGTCGGGTCTCGATCGCCGGGGCGTTTCTTCGGAGCCATCGCGTCAGTTCGATGTCTACACGGACGGCGCGCTGGCCTGAGCGGTGAACACATCGCGGGCCGGGGCTGGAAAAGCCTGGTCTGCGATGTGTCATGCGAGCGGATCGGTGTTTACGCGGGTTTTGCCACACAGCGCTTGCATGGGGAGGGTGGTTTGCTTTTAGACTGAACGCAACCGCGCAGCGAAGGCGCAGCTGTTTTATCAGCCAATCCTCCACCAGCGAGCGAAGAGCCATGTCGATTCCCCACCTTGCTTCCGGCCAGACCGCCAGCGTATTGCCGCTGGGCGCGAATCTCAAGAACACCCCCACCACCGCGTTGTTCAAGGCACCGCACATGGAAGTGTGCCGGCTCGTGATGCTCGCGGGCAAACAGTTGCCGCCGCATGCCGTGGCCGGCCCGCTCACCATCCAGTGCATCGAGGGCGAGGTAGAAGTCGAACTCGATGGCAATTCGCAGCGGCTGCATCAGGGCGATCTGATCTATCTCGCCGGCAACGTCAGGCACGACCTCAAGGCGATTACCGATGCAACGGTGCTGCTGACCATCGTGCTGCTGGGCAACGGCGGCTAGACCGCCGCTGTCTCCGGCTTACTGTACGGGGGTAGGCGCCGCAGCCATGACGCGGCTGGCCTGGCTGACCTTGCGCTCGGCCAGCAGCTTCTTGATGGCTGCCTCGGTCTCGTCGTAGCGTCCTTCGCCATAGTGCTGGTAGACGATGCGGCCATTCGCGTCCACGAGGTAGAGCGCAGGCCAGTACTGGTTGTGATACGCCGCCCACGTGCCGTAGTCATTGTCTTGCGCCACGGGGTACTTGATGCCGTACTCCTTCAGCGCCTGCTCCACATTGGCCGTCGATTTCTCGAACGGGAATTCCGGCGTGTGGACACCCACGACCACCAGCCCCTGGTCCTTGTATTTGTCATACCACTGCTTCACATGCGGCAGCGTGTTCACGCAGTTGCCGCAGGCGTATGTCCAGAAATCCACAAGCACCACCTTGCCCTTGAGTCCTTCCATCGTCAGCGGCGGCGAGTTGAGCCAATGCGTGATGTTCGTGAATGCAGGGGCCGGACCCTGATCGCCGGTGCGCGGGCTCGATGCAAAGGCACCTGCAGCGAAGTTGTAGAGGATGGCAATGCAGACGGCTGCAAACAGGGCGGGAACAAGGGTACGGCGCATGATGGGGCCTTTCGTGAAGATGCCCGCTGGCATGCCATGCATTGGCCTGCCAGCGGGCGAATCGCGAGATCAGGCGATCTCGAATTCGATATGGATGTTGCCGGTGAGCGCCTTGGAGTACGGGCAGGTGCCGTGTGCCGTTTCCACCAGCTTCTGCGCCACGTCGGACGCCACGCCCGGCAGGTTCACGCGCAGGCGGGCCTGTAGCAGGTAGGCGTCGGCCGTCATGCCGAGGTCGATCTCGGCGTCGACGGACAGGTCCGCCGGCAGCTTCACTTCATGCTTGACCGCAGCCTTGTTCAGCGCCCCGATGAAGCAGGCCGACCAGCCGGCAGCCAGCAGTTGCTCGGGGTTCGTGCCCATGCCCCGGCTGCCCGGCGACGACAGCGCGATATCGAGCTTGCCGTCATCGCTGAACGCCTTGCCATCACGGCCACCCGAGGTGGTGTGGACACGGCCGGTGTAGAGGACTTTTTCAATGCGGATCATGGTGGTTTCTCCTTTTTGGTGGTTGTGCTGGAAGTTCGGTGAATTCGGCAAGGCTCAGGCGAGCGCGCCATCGGTGTACGGATCGACGCTGCGCGCCGGATCGGCCGAGACACCGACGCGGTCGAGACCGGCTACGGTGCGGGCACCGTCGTAGTACGGGTCAACGTTGCGGGCGCCGTCGTAGTACGGGCTGCGCGGTTCCTGCACGGAGCGGGCACCCTGGGTGAACGGGTCGGCCGGCGTGTTGATGGCTGCCACGGTGCGGGCACCATCGGTGTACGGGCTACGCGGCTCCTGTACCGAACGGGCGCCTTCGCTGTAGACGTCACGGGCTTGCTGAACCGAGCGTGCGCCGTCGGTGTACGGGTCGCGGGGGCTCTGGACGGATGCCTGGGCGCCAGCAGCAGCGGCGGCAAGGGCGACGGCGAGGATGAGGCGGGCGGTGAGGGTCTTGGACATGATCGGATTCCTTAAAGTCGATTTCGATGAGAACTTGCATCGGCAGGTGCCGGGACCGGGATTCGCTTCGTTGCGTTGCATCCGGCCACGAGACGTATTTAAGGCGTCCGACGTATCGCGCCCGTAGCGATCTGACCCCGTTTATGTCAGGGCGCGTATCGGTACGGCGAGTTGATACAAAGGGGTACAAAGAGGGGGGAGGCGGGGGTCTTTCTCCCCTCTCCCGCAAGGCGAGAGAAGGGTTGGGGGTGAGGGCCAGCATGTCGTGCTTGACGAGCGTGGCTAGTGGCGTAAAGCCCTGCCCTCGCGCAGATTTGCTCCCCTCTCCTGCAAGCCGGGAGAGCAACCGTGTCAAGCAGGTCGGTTGTTCTGCCAAGGCCGACCCGTCTTGACCATGACATTGAGAATCGTCAGAAGCTTCCTCATGCACCCGACGATGGCGACTTTGAACGGCTTGCCAGCC
>Ga0209025_1001019_pt1 | contig 41243 bp, 40 predicted proteins | sample AraplaMF_Col_mLB_FD_184256 | JGI IMG/M metagenome (GOLD analysis project Ga0209025, IMG submission 184256) | Arabidopsis root microbial communities from the University of North Carolina, USA - plate scrape MF_Col_mLB (SPAdes) (version 2) | ecosystem: Host-associated > Plants > Roots > Endosphere... | reverse complement strand
GCCCGGCTGCGGCAATGGCGCCTGGACACGGCACTGCGCGCCTATCATGCAGATCTCCACCCGGCGCTCTTCGTGCACCCCCGCCATCTGCAGCCGATCTTCGACAGCGCCAGCCGACCCGCGTAACATGCACTTTCGTCCCGATCGCCGCCGAGCGGCCGGGACTTCCTCCGAGCCACCCTCCGGGAGACCAGCATGCCCAGACCGTCCAACACGCCCTGGCTGACGCCCTACCTGACGGTTGCCAGCGGCCGCGCCGCAATCGATTTCTACCAGCGCGCGTTCGGCTTCACCGCCGGCCATGTGGTCGACGAGAACGGCGTTCCGACCCACGCCGAATTGCACTACAAGGGCGAGCTTGTCGTGATGTTCGCGCCCGAAGGCGCATGGGGCAGCACCGCGCGCACGCCCCGCTCCCTTGGCGTCGAGGCCTCTCAGACGTTCTATGTCTACTGCGACGATGTCGATGCCATGTATGCGCAGGCCATCGGTGCTGGCGCGGTCAGCGTGATGGCGCCCGCCGACCAGTTCTGGGGCGACCGCTACTGCATGGTCGAGGACCCTGACGGCTACCGCTGGGGCTTTGGCACGCCGCTACCGAAGGCCGCGGACGTCGATCCGTCGTCCGAATCCTGATTTTTCTTTCCTGATGCCACCTAGATTTTTTGTCGATGCAGCGCTTGCTGCCGATACCGTCGTGGAGTTGCCCGACACCGTCGTACGTCACGTCCATGTGCTGCGCCTGTCGCCCGAAGACCCCATCACGCTTTTCAACGGTCAGGGCGGCAGCTACAGCGCCACGCTCGCGGAGATCGGCAAGCGCAGCGCATCGGCCCGTATCTCCGCCCATGACGCCACCGAGGCCGAACCGCCTTTTGCGGTGACGTTGGCGCAGGGTCTGGCAGGCGGCGACAAAATGGACTGGCTGATCGAGAAAGCCGTGGAGCTTGGCGTGGCGGCGATCCAGCCGCTGCAGGCCCAGCGCTCCGTGGTGCGGCTATCCGGCGAGCGGGCTGCCAAACGCCAAGCCCATTGGCAGGCCCTGATCGAGGCGGCGTGCGAGCAATGCGGACGTAACCGCTTGCCGGCGCTGGCGCCGATGTCTACCTTTGATGCATGGCTTGCGGCGGCGCCTGCCACGGGCAACCGGCTGCTGCTGTCGCCGCGTGCCGTAGCGCCCCTGCCCGAGCTTGCACGAACTCACGCCGATGCCTGGCGTGCCAAGGGCGTGACCTTGCTGATCGGCCCCGAAGGCGGGCTGTCGCCCGAGGAAGAAGCAGCGGCGCGCCATGCCGGTTTCATCGGCGTGTCGCTGGGGCCGCGTATTCTGCGTACCGAGACGGCGGGCCTCGCGTGCCTCGCCACGCTGAACGCCATCCTTGGCGGATTCTGACCAGGACAGGTCAAAGGAGTCGAATATGGGACTACTCGATAGCGTGCTGGGCGGAATGCTCGGTCAGGGCGGCGGCCAGCAACAAGCCGGCGGCGGAGGGATGAATCCCAAGCTCATGATGGCGCTGGGCTTGCTGGCGATGCTGGCCATGCGTAACAAGAGCCAGGGTGCGGATGGCAGCGTTGCCCCCGCCGACGCCGGCGATGCGGCGGGCGGTGCCCTCGGCGGCCTGGGAGGACTCGGCGGTCTTGGCGGCATGCTCGGCGGCATGCTGGGTGGCGGCAGCGCCCCGGCCCCGGGCGGACTCGATCTCGGATCGCTGCTGGGCGGACTGCTCGGCGGTCAGGGCGATGCCACGAACTCGGCGCAGGCGATGGGAGCGGCCGCTGGCGGTATCGGCGCGTTGCGCGACATACTCGGCCAGGCCGGGCTGGGCCAGCAGGTCGATTCCTGGATCGGCACCGGCGGAAACGAGGCCGTCAGTGCAGCCGACCTGCAGGGTGCGCTGGGCAATACCGGTGCATTGCAGTCGCTGGCCGAAACCACCGGGATGTCTTCCGACGACGTGGCGGCGAGCCTCAGCGAAGGCCTGCCGGAACTGATCGACCGGTTGACGCCGGGCGGCCAGCTACCGCCTGCAGCCTGAGCCGGTGCAGCGCTGGCGCAGGACGCAAAAAAGCCCGCTGGTGACAGCGGGCTTTTTCATTGCGGCCGGGGAAGGCGTTCAGGCGAACGAGTAGAACACCCGGAACTGCACCTTGCGCTCCAGCCAGAATTCGGCGGCGTCACGGAACACGTCCAGCAGCACCTCACGCGCTTCCTTGTCGAACTTGAGCGCAATCGGCAAGCCTTCGAGCACGATTACAAAACCGGGTTGCGGACCGGCCTTGTAGATCATGTCGGTCAGGCAATCGGACAACGCATCGAAGTTCTTGCCGAAATGCTTCGGAAACGTGAACTCGGTGGCGATGCGCTCCAGGATCTCGGCCTTGCTGGCGCAATCGGCGCAGTTGGCGTAGAGGAAGTGCTGGTTCAGCGCCGTGGCCGCCTGGGCCAACTCCGGCACGCGGAACGCGCGGATCGACTGGACGATGTTCGGGCGCACCGTCTTGAACAGATTCATGGCTCCCTCGTTGGTACCGTCGTCAGCCCACGTGGCAATGGCCGGCGAGCAGGTAGGCGGCAGTGGGTGCGTCAGATCCTGGCGCGGCATCATCAGCACATTGTCGTAAAGGTTCTGGGCCTGATGGTGGGCCCTCTGCCAGCCATCTCCGGCGCCGCGCTCCTCGCGGGCGGCAAGGGCGTCGCCCAATCCGAAAATGTCAGTCATCATTTGGTTATCCGTTTGAAACTGTTGTAGTGGTCTTCCGTGTAATAGCAGTCGTTGGCGGCGCGTTGATCACCACCGCAAACAATCCGCTTGGCTCCCCGATTCCGGCTCTTGCTGTTCTTGACGGTGTATTCGCGGTAGTAGCCGCGAGATTGCGTCGGCAGGTGCCGTTCGTAGTTGCCGAACCGCGAACCATCCTTGTCATACGGAAACGGGCCGCCCGACTGGATCAGCTCCAGCGTCTGCCGCGCCTCGTTTGGCAACTGCGGGGCCGCGATGGTTCCCACCACCCCTTCCACATCCGCCACGGACGACTGCTTCGCGACGGCGCCCTGCGGCGACATCGCCAGCGCGACGGACAATGCCGCACCGGCCAACGCGCGGCCCAGGCTCCGCGTCAGGTTCAGGGACTGCCAAGTTGACTGCCGCTGCGACTGGCTCGCGAGATTCCGGGGACCCACGTTATCGAAAATGATTGGGAAAAGTGGCGGGGCGCGCGTGGACGAACGCCTGCATTCAAAGGCGTAAGGTTACGCGGATGTCGCGCATTAATCAATCCCTGCGCTCTGGGGCGCCGAAATTCCTCAATTGTTTCAATGTGTTATTGAAATGTGTGCGCATACTAACCTTACGGACAAGACAGGCTGGCGCACATGAAAAAAGCCGGGCAAGCCCGGCTTTACGACGCGGCATCGGCAATGACTTAGCCGATGCGCGTGATGCGAAGAGAATATCGCGGCGTGTCAGACCTTGGCAGCGGCATCCACCACGACCAGAGCGGTCATGTTGACGATACGACGCACCGTGGCCGACGGGGTCAGGATGTGCACCGGCGCCTTCACGCCGAGCAGGATCGGACCGATCGCCACGTTGTTGCCGGCCGCCACCTTGAGCAGGTTGTACGAGATATTGGCGGCGTCGATGTTCGGGCAGACCAGCAGGTTGGCTTCGCCCTTGAGCGAACCGTCCGGCACCAGTGAATCTCGCAGCTTTTCGTCCAGCGCGCTGTCGCCATGCATTTCGCCGTCGACTTCCAGTTCCGGTGCACGCTCACGCAGGATGGCAAGGGTGTCGCGCATCTTGCGGGCCGACGGTGCTTCGGACGTACCGAAGTTCGAGTGCGACAGCAGGCCCACCTTCGGCTCGATGCCGAAACGCTTCAGCTCCTCTGCAGCCATGATCGTGATCTCGGCCAGCTCGTCGGCGGTCGGGTCCACATTGACGTGCGTATCCACCAGGAAGATCTGGCGGCCCGGCAGGACCAGACCGTTCATGGCCGCGTACACCTTGTTGGTGCCGCCGAGTACCTGGTCGATATAGCGCAGATGGGCAGCCGTGGTACTGACCGTGCCGCAGATCATGCCGTCGGCCTCGCCCTTCTTCAGCAGCATCGCGCCAATCAGCGTGGTGCGGCGGCGCATTTCCAGCTTGGCGTACTGCTGCGTGACACCCTCGCGGGCCATCATGCCGTAGTACGTATCCGAATAGTCGCGGAAGCGCTCGTCGTGCTCGGGGTTCACCACCGTGAAATCCGTGCCCATGCGCAGGCGCAGGCCAAAGCGTTCGATGCGGTGCGCCAGCACAGCCGGACGACCGATCAGGATCGGGTTCGCCAGCTTTTCATCGACGATCACCTGCACGGCGCGCAGCACGCGTTCTTCCTCGCCCTCGGCGAAGACGATGCGCTTCTTCTCCATCTCCACCTTGCGCGCAGCCGCGTAGATCGGCTTCATCAGCGTGCCCGAGTGGTACACGAACTGCTGCAGTTGCAGGCGGTACGCATCCATGTCCTCGATCGGGCGCGCGGCCACGCCGGACTTGGCGGCGGCCTCGGCCACGGCCGGTGCGATCTTGACGATCAGGCGCGGATCGAACGGTTTCGGGATCAGGTATTCCGGGCCGAACGACAGGTCCTGGATACCGTAGGCCGAGGCCACGATATCGCTCTGTTCCTGACGAGCCAGTTCCGCCACGGCGTTCGCGGCGGCGATTTCCATCTCACGGGTAATCGTGGTGGCGCCGCAGTCCAGCGCGCCACGGAAGATGAACGGGAAGCACAGGACGTTGTTGACTTGGTTCGGATAGTCCGTGCGGCCCGTGGCCATCACGGCGTCCGGGCGGATTTCCTTGACCAGTTCCGGCATGATTTCCGGATTCGGATTGGCCAGCGCCAGCACCAGCGGCTTCTCGGCCATCTTCTGCACCATCTCCGGCTTCAGCACGCCAGCGGCGGACAGGCCCAGGAAGATGTCGGCGCCGTCGATGACTTCGGCGAGCTTGCGCTTGTCGGTCTTCTGCGAGAAGCGCGCCTTTTCCGGGTCCATCAGTTCGGTACGGCCTTCATAGACCACACCGGCCAGGTCCGTTACCCAGATGTTCTCGATGGGCAGGCCCATGTCGACGAGCAGGTCCAGGCAGGCCAGCGCTGCGGCGCCAGCGCCCGAGGCCACGAGCTTGACCTTGGAAATGTCCTTGCCAACCACCTTCAGGCCGTTGATCACGGCGGCGCCCACCACGATGGCGGTGCCATGCTGATCGTCGTGGAAGACGGGAATCTTCATCCGCTCGCGCAGCTTGCGCTCCACGTAGAAGCACTCCGGCGCCTTGATGTCTTCAAGGTTGATACCGCCGAACGTGGGTTCCAGCGAGGCAATGATATCGACGATCTTTTCCGGGTCCTTCTCGTCGATTTCGATGTCGAAGACGTCGATGCCTGCAAACTTCTTGAACAGGCCGGCCTTGCCTTCCATGACCGGCTTCGACGCTGCGGCGCCGATGTCGCCCAGGCCCAGCACGGCCGTGCCGTTGGTGATCACGCCCACGAGGTTGCCGCGCGCGGTGTAGCGGAAGGAATTGGCCGGATCGGCAACGATTTCCTCGCAGGCAGCGGCCACGCCCGGCGAATACGCCAGGGCCAGGTCGCGCTGGTTCGACAGCGGCTTGGTGGGGGTGACTGAAATCTTTCCGGGGGTCGGAAACTCGTGGTATTCGAGTGCGGCCTTGCGCAGCGCCTCACGCTGCTGCTGTTTCAGATCGTCTTGGGACGGGGGCTGCTGAGGGCTTGTCATCTGCGCATCTTCCGATCGGTGGAGCCACACTGAATAACACGGGCGATGAGTACGGGCCGGCTCCACGAACCCGTTTGTCTCCGCCTGGGGCGCTATAAGAATTGCGCATTTTATATTGTGAAATACTCTTTCACAATAAGCGTTTTGCGCGGGGCACCTTTTCGATTCGGTACAATATGCCGCATGCCGGTGGGCTTGACCAGCCGGAGTGTCTCAGCATTTCCACTGGTCTTCGAACTCCATCCCCCACCATCCCCGCCCGCCAACGGGTCATCCCACGCTCCATGCCTGCCCCGAGTCCCGCCTCTCCGGCCGTCCAGCCTGCCCAGCTCTCCGAATTCGACCTGATTCGCCGTTTCTTCACGCGCCCGGTACGCAAGGCTGTGCTGGGTGTGGGCGATGACTGCGCGCTGATCGAGCCGCGCCCCGGCCACCAGATCGCCATCAGCTCCGACATGCTGGTCAGCGGCCGCCATTTCTTTCCCGACGTGCCGCCGCACTCGCTGGGACACAAGGCCCTGGCGGTCAATCTGTCGGATCTGGCGGCGATGGGCGCCGAGCCGCGCGCCTTCACGCTGGCGCTGGCGCTGCCCGAGGCGGACCCCGCCTGGCTGGAGCCGTTCGCGGCCGGCATGCTGGCGCTGGCCGATGCGCACGGCTGCGAGTTGATCGGCGGGGATACCACCAAGGGACCGCTGACCATTTCGATCACTGTGTTCGGGGATGTGCCGGCGCGCCAGGCGCTGCGCCGTGACGCTGCGCGCCCCGGCGACGATATCTGGATTTCCGGCACGCTTGGCGACGCACGACTGGCGCTCGGTGATTGCCGTGGCGAATGGCTACTGCCCGAGCCCGATTTCACCGTGATCCGTCCTCGCATGGACACCCCCGCGCCGCGCGTGGCGCTGGGGCTAGCGTTGCGGGGCGTGGCTCACGCCGCGCTCGATATTTCCGATGGCCTGATCGGCGACCTGGGCCACATCCTCAATCGCTCTTCGGTGGGTGCGATCATCGATGTGGACGCGCTGCCACGGTCTCGCATCCTGTCTGGCCAGCCCCTGGCGTGCCAGCGCGAGTGCGTGCTGGCCGGTGGCGACGACTACGAACTCTGCTTTTCGGCACCGATTGGCGCCCGCGAAGCCATTGCCGGCATCAGCCGCCAGCTCGATCTTCCTCTTTCGCGTGTCGGATCAATCACCCCGGAGGCGGGCCTGCGCATCGTCGATGGTGACGGTAATCCGTTCGACTACACCGGCACATCGTTCGACCACTTCGCAGCGCCCTGATACCCGCCTGACACGGGCCGCAAGCCGTGTCATGATGCCGCCATGCGCGTAGCGGGAGCCACCGCGTGCGCGCAATAGATAACAAATACAGACGAGCTATTTCTTGATGTCCGCCTACCCCCCCGGTGCCGCGCCGAGCGACCCCGTAGAACCCGTCACGCTGGAAGCTGGCCAGACTGCCAGAATCACGCGCCCCACCGCGCGCTTCATGCTGGGCCATCCGGCTCGTCTGATCGCACTCGGGTTCGGCTCCGGCCTGTCGCCCGTCAGCCCCGGCACGGTGGGCACGCTCTACGGCTGGCTGTCGTTTGTCGTGATCTCGATGTGGATCGAACCGACGACCTGGCTGTACATCATTGCCGCCGGTTTCGCCATCGGGATCTGGGCCTGCCTGCACACGGCGCGCGACATGGGTGTCTACGACCATGGCAGCATGGTCTGGGACGAGATTGTCGCGTTCTGGCTGGTGCTGGTGTTCGTCACGCCAACCGGCTTCTGGGGCCAGTTTGCAGCCTTCGCATGGTTCCGTTTCTTCGATATCGTCAAACCGGCGCCAATCCGCTATTACGACCGCACCCTCAAGGGACCGGGCTTTAACGGCGCGTTCGGCGTGATGTTCGACGATATCTTCGCGGCGTTCTACACGCTGCTTGTGTTCGCACTGTGGCGTTCGATCTGAGCGCCGCCCGCTTCCGCACCGTTTATCCACTTAGAGCCGCGCCATGTCAGTCAGCCGCCTGCTAGACCAGCTTGCCATCCAGGCCGGAACCGTCCTCGCGGAACGTTCTCTCATGCTCGCCACGGCAGAGTCCTGCACGGGCGGACTGGTCGCCGCTGCCATTACCGATGTGTCGGGATCTTCGGGATGGTTCGAGCGCGGCTTCGTGACCTATTCGAACGAAGCCAAGTCGACGATGATCGGCGTGCCCGCCAAGGTGATCCGCGACCACGGGGCGGTCAGTGAAGAGGTGGCGCACGCCATGGCCGAAGGCGCGCTGCTGAACAGCCGTGCGCAAGTGTCACTATCGATCACCGGCGTGGCCGGACCCAACGGGGGCACACCCGAGAAGCCGGTAGGCATGGTCTGCTTCGGCTGGAGCAACCGCATCACCACCCGCACCGACACCCAACGCTTCAAGGGCGACCGCGCCCAGATCCGCAGGCAGGCGGCGGAGCATGCCATGCGCGGGTTAATCGAGATGATTCGGAACGAGGAGTAACTCTGACAGCTGCTCGGAGTGCTCCCCTCTCCCGCCATGCGGGAGAGGGGAGAAAACCATCAGCAGGAGAGGCCCCGCTGGTTCAACCGTGCCGGTACCGGTTAATCAACTCCCTGGTCTGCAGCGCCGCATTGCGCGCTGCCACGGCAAAGTCCTTGTCCCGGCTCGCATAGAGAATAGCGCGCGATGAGTTAATCATCATGCCGGTGCCGTCAGCCGTGCGGCCAGCCTTCACGGTGGCTTCGATGTCGCCACCCTGGGCGCCGATGCCGGGGATCAGCAACGGCATGTCGCCGACGATCTGGCGCACCTTGGCGATCTCGTTCGGGAACGTCGCGCCGACCACCAGACCCATCTGTCCATTGGTATTCCAGCGCTCGCGGGCGGCTTCGGCCACCACCTGGTAGAGAGGCTTGCCGTCGACCTGCAGGAACTGCACGTCCGAGCCGCCCGGGTTCGACGTGCGGCACAGCACGATCACGCCACGGCCCGGATGCGCCAGATACGGCGACATCGAATCGAAACCCATGTACGGGCTGACCGTCACCGCGTCGGCCTTGTAGCGGTCGAATGCCTCGATGGCGTAGTGCTCGGCCGTGGAGCCGATATCGCCGCGCTTGGCATCGAGAATGACCGGAATCCCCGGGTGCGCGTCATGGATGTACTCGATCAGTTGCTCGAGCTGGTCCTCGGCGCGCTGGGAGTGGAAATAGGCGATCTGCGGCTTGAATGCGCAGACCAGGTCGGCGGTGGCATCGACGATTTCGCGGCAGAACGAGAAAATCGCCCCGCCAGTGCTGGTCAGGGACACCGGCAGCTTGGCCGGGTCCGGATCCAGACCGACACACAGCAGGGAATCGTTACGCTGCCATGCGGCGGACAGCTGCTCGGTAAAAGTCATGAGGGGCTCGGTAAATCTGTATCGGGGGTGACGCCAATTCTACCCGCTGGCCCAACCCCTGGCGTGCTATTGTCTGCAGCTTCCGCTTAAAAGAGCGACAGTCTGCGTCGCCACGTCCCATGCAACTCGACCGCCGCGGTCTTCTCCTCCTCGTATTCCTCACCCTCGCCTGGGGCCTGAACTGGCCGATCATGAAAATCGGCGTCGCCCACTTCCCCGCCATGGGCTTTCGCCTGCTCTGCATGGCCGGCGGGCTGGTGGCATTGGGCCTGGCGCTGAAACTACGCGGCGATTCGCTGAACATTCCGCGTGCCACATGGCCCACGGTGGTCAAGCTGGCCATCCCGAACATGGTCATCTGGCACTTGTTCGCGATCTGCGCAGTCAAGATGCTGTCTTCGGGCCGGGCAGCCATCCTGGGCTACACCATGCCGATCTGGGCCGTGGTCTGGGGGCTCCTGATCTTCCGCGACCGCATCGCGTTGTCAGCATGGATTGGCATCGGCTGCGCGCTGACCGGCACCGTCCTGCTACTGTCCGGCGAGATTGCCGCGCTGACCGGCAGCCCGGCCGGCACGCTGCTGATGCTCGTGGCCGCCGCAGGCTGGGGCTTCGGCACCCAACTGATGAAACGCACCCCGCTGGACGTGCCCATCGGGGCGCTCACGTTCTGGATGCTGGCTGTCACGCTGCCGTTCCTCGCCATCGGTTCGCTGCTGTTCGAGGCCGGCTGGCGCATGCCCACCGCCATCGAATGGGGTGCCATCGTCTACAACGCCGTGGTGGTCTTTGCGTACTGCCACCTGGTGTGGTTCTCGCTGGCGCGCAGCCTGCCGCCAGTGGTGTCGAGCCTGTCGATCATGTTCATTCCCGTGGTCGGCGTGTTCTCCGGCATGTGGCTGCTGGGGGAGACGCCGCACTGGCAGGATTACGCGGCCATCGTGCTGATGTTCGCGGCATTGTCGTCTGTCATGCTGGCGCCGTTGCTGCGCCGGGGGCGCTGAGCGCCATCCGTACAACACCCTAGATTTCGCTTAACAAGCCCCCCCGCGTTGGATTACACTCGCGGCCATCAGAATCCCGGAGAAAGTACGTGGGCAGTAGCATCGGGTGTTCGGGTTGTCGCGACAATATCGCGCCATCGTCGGATGCCATGTCACTGCGGGCTGCGTAACGTCGAACCGGGCTGGGCCATCGCCCTGCCCTTCGCCGCGCTTGCCCGCAGACACCTGCGGGTGAGTGTCTTTCCGTTTCCCCCAGCGGCGGCCGCCACGGCTGCCGTGTCGCGCTTCGGATCTTCCCTCTCCCCGGCCAGCCAGCCATAACCAGGCAACAGGCAAACGCCATCGCCTTGCATCGCCACGCCCCTATGGCTGTGCGCATGCAGCGCGATCACGCTTGCCGGCCGCCCCATGGTTGTTGCCGATGCCGTGCCTGCGCCTGTCTCCGATGCCTCGACACAGCGCAATCAGTCACAAGGAAGTCTAGGGATGATCAATCTGTTCGTCCTGCAGAAAGGTCGGCTTGCCCAGGAGCAGGTCGACGAGCGCAATGAGCTGCTGCAGCACAAGCCCATCTGGATCGACGTGGTCAGCCCCGACGACGAAGAACTCGCGTGGATCAAGGAAGCCTACGGTGTCGTCCTGCCCGAACTGGAAGACCTGGGCGACCTGGAAGCGTCGGCGCGGTACTTCGAAGGTGAGGACGAGAATATCCACATCCGCACCGATTTCCTGCTCGACGAGGAGGAAGCGTCGCGTAACGTGCGCGTGGCCTTCGTGCTGACGCGCGATGTCCTGTTCTCCATCCACGACGAAGACCTGCCCGTGTTCCGGCTGGTACGGCTGCGCGCGCGGATGCGTCCCGGTTCGGTGCGCAACGCCAAGGACGTGCTGATGGATCTCTACGCGACCGACGCCGAATACTCGGCCGATTCGATCGAGGAGATCTACGAGCGCCTGGAAGAAGCCAGCCGCCGCGTGCTGGCCGAGAACGTGACCGATGCCGCCGCGGCCGATGTGCTGGAAACCATCGCCCGCGAGGAAGACCTGAACGGCCGCATCCGTCGCAATGTCATGGATACGCGCCGCGCGGTGTCCTTCCTCATGCGCAGTCAGTTGCTGTCAGCCGAGCAACAGGACGAGGCCCGCCAGATCCTGCGCGATATCGATTCCATCGAAAACCACACCGCGTTCCTGTTCGACAAGATCAACTTCCTGATGGACGCGACGGTCGGTTTCATCAACATCAACCAGAACAAGATCATCAAACTGTTCTCGGTGGTGTCGGTGGCACTGATGCCGCCCACGCTGATCGCCAGCATCTACGGCATGAACTTCAAGCTGATGCCGGAACTGGACTGGGCCATTGGCTATCCATGGGCGATCGCGCTGATGGCGGTGTCGGCCGCGATTCCGTTGGTGTATTTCAGGCGCAAAGGTTGGCTCAGCTAAGGGCGTGGCGCATAGCAGCGGATATCGGTACTAATCCGGCAGCGTCGCCGCGCCCATCCGTCTGGCGATGATCGACGCCTTCACGCGGAAGTTCACGCGTACGTTGGCGCAGTATTCCTTTTTGTCGAAGCATTTCGGCGCGGGCAGCGCGGCGGCGAGTCTTGCGGCCTGGCCTACGGTCAGCTTCGATGCCGAGGTGCGGAAGTAGTGCTGCGCGGCGGCCTCTACGCCGAACACGCCCTCGCCCCACTCCACTGAATTCAGGTAGATCTCGAAGATGCGCTGCTTGTCGAGCCAGAATTCGAGCATCCACGTAATCGCCAGTTCCTGGCCCTTGCGTACGTAGTACTGCTCCGATGCGAGGAACAAATTCTTGGCCAGTTGCTGCGTGATCGTGGAACCGCCACGCACGATATGCCCGCGCTTTTTGTTGCGCTCCCATGCGTCGAGCATGGCATCGAGTTCGTAGCCGGGATGGTTGACGAAGTCAGCATCCTCACTGGCGATGACCGCGCGCTTGATGTTGCGCGACATCTGGTCGTAGCTCACCCACTGGTGATCGACCTTGCAGCTCCAGAAATTGAAGCCGCATAGCCGCCATTGCTCCGCGCGCATGAACGACGTGGACGACGGATTCAGGTATTGCCACGCGCCAATCTGCAGGAAGAAGTACACCTGCATCGCCAGCACGCCGATGATCAGGCATTCGCCGAAATAGCCGATCCAGCGCAGCGGATTGGCGGCGCCGGACAATCTGGCCGAGGGCCGGGCGGTAGTGCTGCGCTGGCGGGCCAAGGCCGGCGTCTTTCAGCGATCGGCTTCGGCCTGCAGCGCAGCGCGCAGCTCGGCCAGCACCGGTGCCGTGGCGGGCCGGACGCCGCGCCAGTTGTAAAACGCCTCGGCGGCCTGCTCCACCAGCATCCCCAGGCCATCGGCGGTCTGCGCGCCGCACCGGGCCGCGTGCGCGAGGAACACGGTCGGCTTGGCGCCGTACATCATGTCGTAGGCCAGCACACCTTCGCCAAGCAGGAAATCCGGCATCGGCGGCACTTCGCCCTGCAGGCTGCTGGCCGATGCGTTGATCACCACGTCGCAGCGCTCGTCCTCGGATAGCGCGTCGAGTGCATCCAGGCCACCGGCCCAGAGTTCCACCCCGTACTGGTCCGCTGCCTCGACGAATTCCTCGACCATGTCGCTGGCCTTCTGCGCGGTGCGGTTGGCCACCACGATCCGCGACGGACGGCACTCGATCAGCGGCAGCATCGCCCCCATGGCCGCACCCCCGGCGCCCAGCACGAGGATGCGTTTGTCTTCCAGCAGCACGTCGAGGTTGTCCTGGATATCGCGCACCAGGCCAACGCCATCGGTGTTGTCGCCATGGATCAAGCCATCCTCGATCCACATCGTATTGACGGCGCCAGCGGCTTCCGCACGCGGCGTCAGACGGTCTGCCAGGTCATAGGCCTCCAGCTTGAACGGCGTGGTCACGTTGAAGCCGTGGCCGCCTTCGGCCAGGAACTTGCGCACGGTGTCGGCAAACGCATCGAGCGGCGCTTCCAGGCGATCGTATTGCACCGCCTCGCCAGTCTGGCGCGAAAAGGCGGCGTGGATCGCCGGCGAGCGGCTGTGCGAAACGGGATTGCCCACCACGACGTAGCGGTCGGCGGATTGCTGTTCTGCGGTCATCAGCGTCCTTGCAGCCGGACGTCCAGCCCGCTGCGCGTAAACTTGAAAGTGGAAATGACTTCGAGGATGTCCTGCTTCGACTGCATCTCGGGCGTGAACGCGCCGAATGGCGCCGCCGCACGGACAATGGCCACGGCCTGACGGTCAAGCGCGGGATCGCCCGAACTCTTCGCCACGTCGATGGCCTCGATGTTGTAGCCGTCCCGGTTATAGCCGAGCTTGCCCTGGCGGTTGACGTTGATCACCAGGATCAACTGGCCATAGATGGGCTTGCCGTTTTTCTGCGGGAAATCGCTGGTGCCGCGTATCTCGATCTTGCGACGCAGACGATCGTAATACTGCGCATAGTCCACGGCCTGGGCGCTCGTGGCCGTCAGCTGCATGCGCTTCGGCCGCTTGGCATAGTGCTCGAGATTGCGGCCGATTTCCGCTTCCAGCCGGGCCATCTCGGTCGTGCTCGTGCGGTCGTCCTGCCCTCGCACCGGCGCCTCGGTTGGCTTGTCGCCGGGCTTCAGGGGCTGGCTGCGTACCGACGGCGCGGCCTCGCGTGACTGCGTCATCAGGCGGCGCTGCTCTTCCTCGAGCTGTTCGAGCCGGCGCTGCGTGAGCTGCATCAAATCGCCGTCGCGGGACTCGGTCTGCGCCGGCAGCGGCGTGGTGGCACGCTGCGCATCGTGGTCGCCGCCGCCATCGAGATTGGCCTGGGCCAGCACCGTCGGATTACGCGGCTTCTCGGCAGATTTGGAGTTGACCAGCACCACGTCGAGCTGCGGGTCGGAACGCTTGATCTCGAAGACTTCCGGCGCGGCGAACCGCACCATCAGCAGCACCGCATGAATGACTAGCGAGACGACAATCGCCTTGGCCAGCGTGCCGCTGGATTGCCACCAATCGCGCGGGTGGCGGGGAGCAGAGAGAACGGCGTTCACTGTGGTCAGAGGCTTGATGGAAGGCGAAAGGCGATCGGGCAGCGATCGTCGGACAGAATCGATACGTGCCGGCCACCCCACGGCGGGGGGATGGCCGGCGCAGACTCAGATTGTACGGGAGCCGCCCTGTTTGTCGAAGCGCTCAGGCAGCCGGACCGGGATCGGTGTCGCGTGGCGCCGACGCCTCGTCATCCGTCCCTTCGGGCGCGTCTTCGGCAGCGGCTTCCGCAGCATCCTCCGCAGCGGCTTCAGCGGCGGCTTCGGCCGACACCTCCGCCAGCACTTCATCGCCCTCGTCGCCCTCGTCGCCCTCGTCGCCTTGATCGTTACCCGCAAGCTCTTCCTCGGGCAGTTCGCCTTCGCCGGCGAATACCTCAAGCACCCGACAGGAGACTTCGAGCGTGATCTCGTCGGTGGCGCCGATTTCGAGCAAAACCTGCGTGCCGCGCGCGGCCTGCGCCAATTCGGGCACGCGGGTCACCAGCGGAATCTCGGAGAAGCGCACCGCGCCTTCCTTGAGCGTGGTGGCCATCAGCTTGTCGCGGTTTTCCTGCTTGAGCCAGCGCAGGCACCAGTAACGTTCCATCGTGGACTGGTGATCGGCATAGGCCGCATAGGTGCCTTCGAAATCCGCCACGGCGGCCAGCAGATCCGCATCCTTGGGCTTGAACGGAGCGACGAGCTTGGCGGTCACGCCATGCTGGGCCACGGCCAGGATTTGCCACTGGTTCACCAAGTCGACGTAGCGACGCAGCGGCGAGGTGCTCCACGCGTATTGCGCCACGCCCAGCCCCTCGTGCGGCGCGGGATAGGTCTGCATGCGCGTGCGATGCATGCCCCACGCTTTCTGCGTGCGGTAGATGCCCGGCACACCGTTGTCCGCCAGCAGCTTGCCCCACGTGCTGTTGGCCAGGATCATCAGCTCGGCCACGATCTTGTCCAGCGGCGATCCACGGCGGCGCTGCTCGATCCGCACGCGCTCGCTGCCATCGTCCTGCCGGTCGATGTAGAAATTGAAGTCCGCGCGGTTGTGCGATTCCGGACGCAGGCCGCTGGCGAGTCGCGCCTTCTGGCGCTCGTCGTGCAGGAAATTGGCCAGCCGGTACAGCTCGGTCAAAGCCTCGCGGAACGGATAGTCGCCGGTGCCTGCGGCCAGCGCGGCCTCGGTGACCACGTCCTCCAGCAGGTTGTGGCGCAGGTTGGCGGCAATCGGCACCAGTTCGGCACGCGATTCGCTGCCGAGGATGGTCATGCCATCGATGCCGTTCGGGTCGATGGTCACGTACAGCGACAGGGCCGGGCACGTGCGACCTTCCTGCAGCGTGTAGCGATCCACCACGCTGTCGGGCAGCATCGTGATCTTGTCGCCAGGGAAGTACACCGTGGACAGACGATGACGCGCGATGGTGTCGAGCGCCTCGCCACGGCGGATGCCCAGGGCCGGTGCTGCGATGTGGATACCGATGCGCAGCTTGCCGTCGCCGAGAGGCGTCACCGACAGGGCATCGTCGATTTCGGTCGTGGTGACGTCGTCGATCGAGAATGCCTGCACGTCAGCGAGCGGCAGGTCATTCGGCGGCTCCGGCACGTCCACGTCGGGGAAGCCGGTGCCCTTCGGGAAGCAGTCTGCCAGGAACTTGGCTTCATGCAGCGCGCGCGGGCTTTCCACTCCGCCCACGGCCACCATCAGGCGCATCGGCGACATGCCCTGCGCCGTGCAGGCGGCATCCATCGCCTTGTATTCGAGGCTGTTCTTGTCGGGCTTGAACAGCAGTTGCAGCACCTTGCCGCGGAACACCTCGGGCAGCTTGCCGTCCTTCAGCTGCGCCTCGTACTCCGCCTGCAACAGCAGCTGCTGCTTCTTGCGCTCGACCGCCGCCAGCGCGGCCTTGAGTTGATCTTCCGGCGCGCGCGCATAGCGGCCACGGCCCTTGCGCCGGAAGTAGACGGGGTTGCCATGCAGCGCCATGGCCAGCGCGGCCTGCTGCACCGCGCCCGCATCGGCGCCGTAGTATTCGGCGGCGAGTTCGGCAAAGCCGAATTCCTCGGCCGGCGCGCATTCCCACAGGAAATCGAGATCGATCTCGGCGGTCAGGTCGCCGGTTTGCCGCACCATTTCGATTGCCGACGGCTGGGCGAACTGCAGCAGCACATCCTTTGCCTTGACCTTGGTGCGCTTGCCAGCGGGCAACTCCACCTGGTAGGCCTCGCCCTGTTGGGCAAGGACGGTGCCGGCGCGGATCTCGCCGCCTTCTTCGAACAGCAACTGCATGGATTGGACTTTCACAAGGGCCGGAACACGCTGCAACAGTGCGCGTTGGCGCACTTGAAGTCAGACGGCTCGGGCTGGATATTCGACCCGGGATGATACCGCACCGCGCCTTCGGCCAACGGGCCACAGGCGCGGCACTTCCAGGTCAGGGCCGCGCGTCCTGCTCCGGCAGGGCGCGGAAGGTATCGATACGGCGCGGCAGCCGTGTGCCGCCTGCGCCAGTACTGGGCGGTGCAGGCCGGCGCAGAAGATCCGGCAGAAAGACTTCCGTGACCAGCATGGCGCCGCCACCGCGCCGAAACACCGAGCGTCGCGCCGGCAACATCGGCACTGCGGCCAGGGCCGGCAGTACGCGCTGCAATGCCTGACGGAGCGGATGGTGCATCGACAGCCGGGCGAACTGGAATGGATCACGCCGCACGCGCGGGTCCACGAACAGCGCACCGCCCAACGGCCGGTTACCCAGCCCGCGCAGGAACGGCCAGTCGCGCCGCGCACGGTACGGATCGACGATGGTGTGTGCGAAGACCGCCGGTACATCGTCACAGATCAACAGCACTTCGCGGGTGATGGCGGGCACGGGCCGGATCAGCCCCAATGCCTGCCACTCGTCCGCGAACGGCAAGGCCGGCGTCTGGGCAAGGCGGGTCACGCGAAACTGCGTCGCGGCCGACATCAGGCGGGCCGTCAGCGAGCCCTCCCCAACGATCCAGCGGCGCTGGTTCACGGGAATCGCGGCGTCATACGGTAAATGAGCGTGCCAGGCGGCGCGCAGCCCTTGCAGGGCCGTCATGCCGACCGTCATGCGTGCAGGCGTCCGTCGGGTGTGTAGCCGCAGAACGCCAGCACGTCGTCGACGTACTCGTCGAATTCCGAGATACCGTGGTCGCTGCCTTCGATGATCTTGATACGCGCACCCGGGCAGGCTTCGACCATCTCGCGATAGTCGAGCACTTCGTCACCGGTCGCCGCCAGCAGGTAGTAGCGCTCGGGCTGGGTGATGATGTCCACCCGCAGGTCGAGCAATTCCTGCAGATGCTCGCGCTTGACCGTCACCGAGCCGCCGCCGTGGTAGAGCGGCTGCTCGCCCAGGTACTTTTCCAGGTCAGTCCACGGGTGGATGGCGGGATTCAGCAGCACGGCGCGGCAGCCATGCTGCTCGGCCAGCCAGCGCGCGTAGAAACCACCGAGCGACGAGCCGACGATGGCGATATCGGTCTCGCCGCCGGCCCGCGCGCCGCGAATCGCAGCTTCCGCCTGAGCAATCGCCTGCGATGGCGAAACGTTGAGCACGGGGCAGGCGAAGTATTTCTCCAAGCCCCACTTACGCATTCGCTCCTGGACGAGCCGGGACTTCATCGATTGCGGCGAGGAACGGAAGCCGTGCAGGTACAGCAGCATCTTTGCTCTCGCCTCTTATGCGTTGTCGGTGCCGGCGTTGGCCGCGCCGATCGCATCGAGCAGCTTCTGATGCACGCCGCCAAACCCGCCGTTGCTCATCACCAGCACCTGATCGCCCGGTCGCGCCGCGGCACGCACGGCCTCGACCAGCGTCGGCAGATCCTGGAAGGCGCGAGCCTTGTCGCCCAGCGGCGCGAGCGCATCGCCCAGGTTCCAGCCCAGCGCGTCCTTGCCCGATGGCGCGCCATATCCAAACACGAGATCGGCGGCTTCCAGGCTGGCGGGCAGTTGCGCGGCCATGACGCCGAGCTTCATCGTATTGGAGCGCGGTTCGAGCACGGCCAGGATACGGGCATTGCCCACGCGGCGGCGCAGGCCGTCGAGCGTGGTCTGGATCGCCGTGGGGTGATGCGCGAAATCGTCATAGACGGTCACGCCATGGGCGACACCCCGGACTTCCATGCGGCGCTTGACGTTGGCGAAGCGGCCCAGCGATTCGATGGCCTGCGCGGGCGGCACGCCGACATGGCGGGCGGCAGCAATTGCCGCGATGGCGTTCATGCGGTTGTGGGTGCCCTGGAGGTCCCAGACCACGGTGCCGACCAGTTCGTCGTGGAAGAACACATCGAACGCATCCTTGCCGGTCGGTGCAGGCGCCTTGGCATCGCCTTCGCGCCAGTCGCCCACGCCGAACTGCTCCACCTCGCTCCAGCAGCCGCGCTCCAGCACACGGGCCAGCGCGGGTTCCACGCCATTGACGATCACGCGGCCCTGGCCGGGCACAGTGCGCACGAGGTGGTGGAACTGCGTCTCGATGGCGGCCAGATCGGGAAAGATGTCGGCGTGATCGAATTCCAGGTTGTTCAGGATGGCCGTGCGGGGACGGTAGTGAACGAACTTGCTCCGTTTGTCGAAAAAGGCCGTGTCGTACTCGTCGGCCTCGATGACGAAGAAATCGGAGTCCGTCAGCCGGGCCGAGATACCGAAGTTCTGGGGCACCCCACCCACCAGGAAGCCCGGGTTATAGCCGGCATCCTCCAGCACCCAGGCCAGCATCGACGTGGTGGTGGTCTTGCCGTGCGTGCCCGCCACGGCCAGCGTCCACTTGCCGTTCAGCACGTGCTCGCCCAGCCACTGGGGGCCCGACACATACGGCAGGTTGCGATCGAGGATGGCTTCCATCAGCGGATTGCCGCGCGACACCACATTGCCGATCACGAACAGGTCCGGTTCCAGCGACAGCTGCTCCGGATCAAAGCCTTCGATCAGGTCGATGCCCTGGGCTTCGAGCTGGGTGCTCATGGGCGGATAGACGTTGGCGTCGCAGCCTGTCACGCGGTGTCCCGCCTGACGGGCCAGCACGGCCAGGCCGCCCATGAACGTACCGCAGATGCCAAGGATGTGAATATGCATGGAGATGCTTCGGAAGCTTCAGAAAATGCGTGGATCCGCAGCGGCGACTGCCGCCGGGAGCAAAGAAGGGTCTGATTGTACCTGCATGCCCCGGGTTCCCGGGCCTGCGGCGGCTGGCCGCAACCGGGGTTGCGCGCAGTCAGCGTGGCAGCCATGCGGGTATCATCGGGCCATGTCCCGACGTATGCCCTCCGACCCCGCCCGCCTGCGCGAGGAAATCGCCCAGGCCGCTGCCCGCATGATCGCCGAAGACGGCGCCGACTACGCCACGGCCAAGCGCAAGGCCGCCCGCCAATTGCTGGGCGACGTGCGCGTGGCCGGCGAATGGCTGCCTGACAACGTGATGATCGAGGAAGAAGTACGCGCTTACCAGGCGCTATTCCAGGGTGAAAACCAGCCTCGCATTCTGGCGCTGCTGCGCCGGCTGGCCGTGCTCGCCATGGACGATCTGTCGCCATTCCGCCCCTATCTGGCGGGTGCTGTCCTCAACGGCACCGCCACCGAACACTCCGATGTCTATATCCAGTGCTTCTGCGACAGCCCCAAGGACGTTGCGCTGCACCTGCTCAATGCCTCGGTCGACTTCGACACCAGCGAATCGCGCCACTTCGCCGGCAAGGGCGATGTGGAGACGTTGAGCTTCCTGTGGCGCGGGCAATGGCCGGCGTCACGCGAGACCCGTTTGCTGGCCGGGGAGGTGCGCGAGACACTGGGTGCGCCGGTGGGCATCCACATTGCGCTGTACGATGCGGACGATGAACGCGGCGCACTGCGCGCCGACGCCACCGGGCGCGTACCCCGTGCCGATGCCAACGCGGTGCGTGCCCTGATCGACAAGGCCGCGGCGGATAGCTGACCCGCATTGCCGATTACCGACTGCCCGGTAACTACTATCTATATAGACACTATGACTGCAACCTCCTCGCCCTCCTCCCGCCGAACGCCTGTCGCCGTCTGGATTGTCCTGGCGATCGTGGCCGCTGTTGCGGGTGCACTCGCCGCGCATTTCGTCATGTCGCCGAAGCCAGCATCCGATACGGCCGTGGAATCGCTTTTTCAAGCAAAGATGCCCGATCCATCGGGTACGGCACTCGATCTGTCGGCATTGCGTGGCAAGACGCTGGTCGTGAATTTCTGGGCCCCGTGGTGCGGCCCTTGCGTCGAGGAAATGCCGGAACTAACCGCGCTGCACGGCGAGTACGCGGCACGCAACGTGGAATTTGTCGGCATTGGTATCGATTCCGCCACCAATATCCAGGAATTCCTCAAAAAGGTGCCGGTCAAGTACCCGCTCGCGGTGGCCGGCTTCTCGGGCACCGAGCTTGCCAAGCAGTTCGGCAACGCCCAGGGTGGCTTGCCGTACACCGTGGTCATCACGCCTGACGGTGCCGTGAAGTACCGCAAGATGGGACGTGTTCATGCCGAGGAACTCCGCAAGGAACTACCAGGCGCTTGAGGCAGTGTGAGGCGAGGGAGTGACAGAGTCGGGCGTGGTGAGCAGGAGGCGGTTCCTTTTTGATACATCTGCATCCGAACTACACGCTAAAGTCGCCGATCTGCCACCAACTCACAGCCGATCAACGAGAAATTGCTGATTTGTGCCGAGAACGCCCCGTGATCGGCGGCGTGTGCTTGGAAATCGACACGCCTCTTGTATCCCACGCTAGACAAATCCCTCTAAGCTACGGTAATCTCCGCGCAATTTCGTTGAACTGGTCGAGCCGCAGTGTCCACTTCCCTTACCGTCAACCGCTCCGCCCGCTACCGCAAGGTGCTGGTCCTGCATGGACCAAACCTTAACTTGCTGGGCACCCGTGAGCCACAGACGTACGGGCACACGACACTGGCAGATATCGACGCGGCGCTGCGCAATCGGGCTGCCGAGACGGGTATCGAACTGGATACGTTTCAGTCCAACCATGAAGGTGCGCTCGTGGATCGCGTGCAGGCTGCGCGTGGCGAAGGCGTGGACTTCATCGTCATCAATCCCGCTGCATACACGCATACCAGCGTGGCCTTGCGGGATGCGCTGGCTGGCGTGGCGATCCCGTTCGTCGAGGTCCACCTGTCCAACGTGCATCGCCGCGAGCCGTTCCGCCATCATTCGTATTTCTCCGACCAGGCTGTCGGCGTGATCTGCGGACTGGGCTGGCAAGGCTATCTGCTCGCGCTGGAATATGCGCTGGCGCAGGAACAGGCAACACCGGGCAGCTAGTTCGCTCCCTATATAGATACAGAGACAACCGGGGCCGCCACGCGCAGCGTGGCTGGCCTATCAATGACTCAACGCCGGCACTCCCTGCTGTTTGCAGGAGGATGGCCGGGCAACCCGATTCTGGAGGATAAGAAGATGGACCTGCGCAAGCTGAAGACGCTGATCGACCTGGTGGCCGAATCCGGTATTTCGGAACTCGAAGTGACCGAGGGCGAAGGCAAGGTACGCATCGTCAAGCAACCCCCGCAGGTCGTGGCCGCCCCGATGGCCATGCCGCAGATGCAGGCGCTGCCGGCAGCAGCCGCCGCACCGGCCGCTGCCGCGCCAGTTGCCGCCGAAGCCGCACCGCAGGCACCCGCCGGCCACATCGTGACGTCGCCGATGGTGGGCTCGTTCTACCGCGCACCGTCGCCGGGTGCCGCGCCGTTCGTGAACGTGGGCGATACCGTCAAAGAAGGCCAGACCGTCTGCATCATCGAAGCCATGAAGCTGCTCAACGAAATCGAGTGCGACAAGGCCGGCGTGATCAAGGAAATCCTCGTCGAGAACGGCCAGGCCGTGGAATACGGCCAGCCGCTGTTCGTGATCGGCTAAACCGGCCCGGACCGGTTGCAGTGGACGGCCGCGCGGATACGTTTCCCGGCCGTCAGCGTCGGCCCGAGGCGCCTTCAAGGTATGCCCGGGCCCGCCCCTGATCTCGCAGAGAGAGACCATGTTTGAAAAAATTCTGATCGCGAACCGTGGCGAAATCGCCCTTCGCATCCAGCGCGCCTGCCGCGAGCTGGGTATCAAGACCGTGGTGGTGTACTCGGAAGCCGACAAGGAAGCCAAGTACGTGAAGCTGGCCGACGAAGCCGTCTGTATCGGCCCGGCCCCTTCGCCGCTGTCGTACCTGAACATGCCGGCCATCATTTCGGCCGCCGAAGTCACCGACGCCCAGGCGATCCACCCGGGCTACGGCTTTCTCTCCGAGAACGCCGACTTCGCCGAGCGTGTGGAGAAATCCGGCTTCGTCTTCATCGGCCCGACCGCCGACAGCATCCGCCTGATGGGTGACAAGGTGTCGGCCAAGCAGGCCATGATCAAGTCCGGCGTGCCGTGCGTGCCGGGCTCCGAAGGCGCCCTGCCGGACGATCCCAAGGAAATCCTGGCCACCGCGCGCCGCGTGGGCTATCCCGTGATCATCAAGGCTGCCGGTGGCGGCGGTGGTCGTGGCATGCGCGTGGTGCACACGGAAGCCGCGCTGATCAACGCCGTCAACATGACGCGCGAGGAAGCCGGCCGTGCCTTCGGCAATCCCGAGGTCTACATGGAGAAGTTCCTCGAGAACCCGCGCCATGTGGAAATCCAGATCCTGGCTGACCAGCACAAGCAAGCCATCTGGCTGGGCGAACGCGACTGCTCGATGCAGCGCCGCCACCAGAAGGTGATCGAGGAAGCGCCGGCTCCGCACATTCCGCGCCGCCTGATCGAACGCATTGGCGATCGCTGCGCCGAAGCCTGCAAGAAGATCGGCTACCGTGGCGCCGGCACGTTCGAATTCCTGTACGAAAACAACGAGTTCTATTTCATCGAAATGAACACGCGCGTCCAGGTCGAGCACCCGGTCACCGAGATGATCACGGGCATCGACATCGTGCAGGAACAGATCCGCATCGCCTTTGGCGAGAAGCTGCGCTTCCGCCAGAAGGACGTGCAGCTGACCGGCCACGCCATCGAGTGCCGCATCAACGCCGAGGACCCGTTCAAGTTCACGCCGTCGCCGGGCCGCATCACTGCCTGGCACATGCCCGGCGGTCCTGGCGTCCGTGTGGACTCGCACGCGTATGATGGCTACTTCGTGCCGCCCAATTACGATTCGATGATCGGCAAGATCATCACGTACGGCGCCACGCGTGACCAGGCCATCGCCCGCATGCGCATTGCGCTGTCGGAGATGGTGGTGGACGGCATCCTGACCAACGTGCCGCTGCACCGCGAACTGATGCTCGACGCCAACTTCGTGGAAGGCGGCACCAGCATCCATTATCTTGAACACCGCCTGGCCCAGAAGGCCAACGCGTCGGGCGGCAAACCCTGACGCGTGGCCTGCGGGCCGGCCCTGCAGTAGAAAAGGAATCCCGTGGCTTTCCAGGAATGTGTGATCGAAATTGCGCAGGAACAGGCTGAAGTCTGGTCCGACGCATTGTTCGACCTCGGCGCGTTGTCGGTCTCGGTGGAAGACGCCGATGCCGATACGCCCGACGAGCAACCGCTCTTCGGAGAGCCCGGGATGGAGCCGACGCGGCTCGCCTGGAACCGTTCGCGCGTGGTGGCGCTCTTCGACGAAGAGACCGATCCCGCACTGGTGGTCACGGCAGCTGCGAATCAGCTCGGAGTCGACCCAGTGCCGGCGTTCACGCTGCGCGCCGTGGAAGACCAGGACTGGGTGCGTCTGACCCAGTCGCAATTCGAACCGATCCGCATTGGTGAGAAGATCTGGGTCGTGCCGTCCTGGCACGATGCGCCCGACCCCGACGCTGTCATCCTGGAACTCGATCCGGGCCTGGCGTTTGGCACGGGCAGCCACCCGACCACGCGCTTGTGTATGCAATGGCTGGAGCAGAACGTGCGGGCAGGCGAGACCGTGCTCGACTACGGCTGCGGCTCGGGCATCCTGGCCATCGTGGCGAAGAAGCTCGGTGCCGGCGATGCGGTGGGCATCGACATCGATCCGAATGCCGTGGAAGCGTCGCGCTATAACGCCGAACGCAACCGCGTGGAAGCCAGCTTTGCGCTGCCGGAAGCGGTGTCCGAAGCCACGCACGATCTGGTGGTGGCAAATATCCTGTCCAACCCGCTCAAGCTGATGGCCGCGATGCTCAGCGCACGCGTGCGTCCGGGCGGGCGGTTGATCCTGTCCGGCGTGCTGGAACGGCAAGCCGACGAAGTGGCCGCGTCCTACGCGCCGTGGATCGCCATGTCGGTATGGCGCAGCGAGGAAGGCTGGGTGTGCCTGCACGGCACGCGTCCGGCAAACATCCCCCAACAATCCTGATCCTTCACTATGGCTGCTGCCAAGCTCGTTACGCGCTGTCCGGCCTGCCGCACCGCGTTCCGGCTTGTCGCGGACCAGTTGCGGCTGCGCCAGGGCCTGGTGCGCTGCGGACAATGCGACACCGTCTTCGACGCGCGCGAACACCTGATCGAGGTGCCCGTGCGCACGCCCGGCGCAGCACCGGCGCCCCCGTCCCCAACTTCGCCTGCGAACCCTGCAGCACCTGACACCGCACCCGCCACCGCAACAGCCTCAGCCGTGACGATGGCTGCCGCGCTGGCGCACGCGGAGCGGATGCAGGACAGCGCGCGGGCCCGCGAACAGGAAGCACCGTTCGACCCCGGCTTCGATCCCGGCTACGAAGTGCCCGCGCTCGACTCGCCGACGACGATGATGTCGGAACCCGAGGTCACGCCGCCCGCTGATGAACAACCGGCGACGGAAGACCGGCTGGAGACGGAGTCGGAAGGTGAGCCGGAGGGCGAACCTGCACCTGTGCCTTCGCCGGAACCGGAAGCAGAACCAGAACCTGAACCTGAGCGACCATCGGACCCCGACGAAACCGAGGCTTCGGTCCCCGACGCCGACGATCTCTACGCGCCCCGCAGCGCACCGCCGGTGCCGTGGCCGATTCTGGACCATGGGACGTTCGACGACGACGAGTCTCCCAGCGCCGCACCTGAAGCGACGAGCCCGCAAAGTTCGCCGAGTTCGCCAGGTTCGCATTCGTCACTGGACCCAGCAGCCGCATTCGCTCCGCAGAATCCATCGACCCAGCCACCATCGGGCGCCTATAGCGCCAAGGCAAGCTGGCCCGCGCTGTTTCCAGCGGAAGCGCCTCACGCGCCCCACGCGTCGCAATCGGTACCGGCGCCAGCATCGGTGCCGGACCTGACCATCGATGGGATATCCCCGCCAGATGCGCCCCCGCCGCCTGCTCCCGTGGACATCGTGCCCAGTGCCAGCGGTTTTCTTCGCGTGGCAGACCCGACCGATCCCGAAGCCGAGGCGTGGGCAGCACAGGCCAAGGATGTCATCGAGCACGATCTCGGCGTCACGCCGCGCGATGGCACACCCGATGCCGTAGCACGCGAAGCCACCACGCGCCACTGGCTGCGTCCGGACGCTTCTGCACCGTCATCAAACCCGTCGGGCCCGGGCTTCGCGCCCGACTTCCTTCGCCATACGCGCGGGCGCGAACAAGCTCGCACGCCGGCCAGGACCGTGTCGCGACCGAAGAACACGCGTGGCTGGAAGGTCGCTGCGGTCGTCGTGTTGGCGATCGGCGCAATTGCGCAGACTACCTATCTCACACGATCGTATCTTGCCGGTAGCGTACCGATGTTGCGGCCATTGCTCGAAGCCGCCTGCGCGCCGCTCGGTTGCGACGTGCCGCCGTGGCGTGACCTTGAATCGCTACGCATTGAAAGCTCCCAGTTGCAGAAGCAGGACGAAGGCACCGACGCCTACCAACTGGCCGTCACGCTGCGCAATCAGGGGCGTGCGACCACGGCCCTGCCCGCTATCGAACTTGTCATGACGGATCTGCAGGACCAGCTACTGCTGCGCCGTGTGCTGCTGCCTGCCGAGTACCTGGAGGCCGCACAGCGCGGTTTTGCTGCAACGGGTCTGCGCGCGGGCAGCGAGCTACCGGTTCGGGTACGATTCCGGACGCAGCAGGCGGCAGCAAACTACCGCGTGCTGATCTTCTACCCCTGAATTCCATCGCCCCCGCCACGCCGGCCGGCAATGTACTGGACCGGCGGGCCGTATTTCATCCATTCCATCAGGAGAACGCACCATGAGCAACGTGACCCTCGGCGGCAACGCCATTGAAGTTGGCGGCAAGTTTCCCCAGGCTGGCGACAAGGCCCCGGCCTTCTCGCTGGTTGGCAAGGATCTGAAGGATGTGACGCTTGCCGATTTCGCCGGCAAGCGCAAGGTGCTGAACATCGTCCCGAGCCTGGACACGCCCGTGTGCCAGGCATCGGCGCGCAAGTTCAACGAAGCCGCCAGCAACCTGACCAACACCGTAGTACTGACGGTATCGGCCGACCTGCCGTTTGCCATGGGCCGCTTCTGCACCGCCGAAGGCCTGGCCAATGTGGTCACGCTGTCGACGATGCGCGGCGCGGAGTTCAAGAACGCCTACGGCGTGGACATCAAGTCGGGCCCGCTGGCCGGCGTATGCGCACGTGCCGTCGTGGTGGTGGATGAGAACGATACGGTCAAGTTCAGCGAACTGGTTGCCGAAATCAAGCAGGAACCCAACTACGATGCTGCCCTGGCCGCGCTCAAGTAAATCTGTGCGGTAGGACACAATCGATTGTTACCCATCCGCCCGTCATGCACGGGCGGAATTATTTAATTTACTTGTTACGGCCCTGAGTGCGCGGGCCACTTGGAGAAGAAATGTCCAGCCTGATCTGCGGCTCCGTTGCCTACGACACCATCATGACGTTCGACGGGCGCTTTCGCGAACACATTCTCCCGGATCAGATTCACATGCTGAACGTCTCCTTCCTGGTGCCGGGCATGCGTCGCGAGTACGGCGGCTGCGCCGGCAACATCGCGTTCACACTGAAGATGCTCGGCGGCGATCCGGTCGTGATGGCCACGGTAGGCCAGGATGCCGGCCCGTACCTGGATCACTTCCGCGACCTCGGCATCGGCACGGACCACATCCGTACGCTGCCCGATACCTTCACCGCGCAGGCCATGATCACCACCGATCTGGAGAACAACCAGATCACCGCTTTCCACCCGGGTGCGATGAACCAGTCGGCGCTCAACAGCGTGCGGGACACCGTGAAGTCGGGCCAGCGTCCGGCACTGGGCATCGTCGCCCCGGACAGCCGCGAGGGCATGCTGCACCACGCACGCCAGTTCGCCGAGGAAGGTATCCCATTCATCTTCGACCTGGGACAGGGCATGCCGCTGTTCAACGGCGAGGACCTCCGGCAGTTCATTGAACTCGCCAGCTACGTGACGGTCAATGACTACGAAGCGCAGGTCATGTTGTCTCGCACCGCATGGACCAGTGCCGACATCGCCGCCAAGGTCCGCGCGTTCATCGTGACGCACGGCGAACGTGGCGCCACCATCTATGCAGATGGCCAGCAGCACGCCATCCCGGCGGTGCAGGCCGAACGCGTGGTCGATCCCACGGGGTGCGGCGACGCCTTCCGCGGCGGTCTGCTCTACGGCATCGAGAATGGCCTCGACTGGCCAACCACAGGTCGCCTCGCCTCGCTGATGGGCGCCCTCAAGATCGCTCAGCAAGGGCCGCAGAATCACTGGATTTCGCGTGAAGAGATCGGCAGCCGGTTCGAATCGGCGTTCGGATATCGTTACGCGTAAGATGGAAACGATGCACCGCGCGCATCGGACCTGAAACACGAACGGCGCGGCATTCAGACGGGAGTTGCCATGAATCAGATCTTCCGAATTGGCGGCGTGGCGATACTGGCCACGGCAGCATTGGTCAGTGGCTGCGCCAACTACTCGAACTCCGGCAGCGTCTATTCGCCGGGCCAGGCACAGCGCGAGCAGGTGGTGCGCTACGGCGTCGTGCAAGGCGTGCGCGAGGTGATGATCCAGGGGGCATCCACCGGCGCCGGCACCATCGCCGGCGGTGCGATCGGCGGCGTGGCAGCAGGTAGCACCATCGGCAGCGGTGGCGGTTCCGTAGCGGCTGGCCTGCTGGGCGCCGTGCTTGGTGGACTGGCTGGCAGCGCCGCGGAGAATCGCATCACCCAGCGCCGTGGCCTGGAAATCACCGTACAGTTGGAAGACGGCGACGTGCGCGCCATCACGCAGGAAGCCGACGAGATGTTCCGTCCCGGCGATCGCGTCAGGTTGCTGTCATCGGGCGGCGTGACGCGCGTGACGCACTGATTCCCTTATCCGTTCTAAAACAGACGCCGCGTGCCCTCGGGCCGCGGCGTTTTGTCTTTCCGCTTCCGGTGCTTCGGCAAATAAAAAACCCGCCGGGCACGTGTGCCATCGGCGGGTCGGCAAGACTTGCTGTCTTGCGGACCGGATACGCCGTATCCGGTCAGTGCGGCACGCGATGCGTGCCCAGGCAATTCCCTGTGGTGACCGCTCGCACGAGGCGGAGCGATTACGGACGGTTGCCCGTCGGGAACGGCCAGGCCGCAGCCGGGTTCAGCGCGGTCTTTGCAGCAGCTGCAGGGGCAACGGCAGGCGCCGCAGCAGGCTTGGCAGCCTTCTTGGCAGCGGGCTTCTTGGCAGCAGCCTTCTTGGCCGGTGCAGCAGCCTTCTTGGCAGCCGGCTTCTTGGCAGCAACAGCCTTCTTGGCCGGTGCAGCCTTCTTGGCGGCAACCTTCTTCACTGCGGCCTTCTTGGCCGGTGCTGCCTTCTTGGCGGCGACCTTCTTGACCGCTGCCTTCTTGGCCGGTGCTGCCTTCTTGGCGGCAACCTTCTTCACTGCAGCCTTCTTGGCCGGTGCTGCCTTCTTGGCGGCGACCTTCTTGGTTGCAACCTTCTTGGCCGCAACCTTCTTCACTGCAGCCTTCTTGGCCGGTGCTGCCTTCTTGGCGGCAACCTTCTTCGTTGCTACCTTCTTGGCGGCGACCTTCTTGGTTGCTGCCTTCTTGGCGGCCGGAGCAGCCTTCTTGGCGGCGACCTTCTTCACGACGGCCTTCTTGGCGGCCGGCTTGGCGGCCTTCTTAGCCGCCGGCTTTTTCTTTGCAGCAGTTGCCATGGATAACTCCTTCACTAACGTGAAATATCGAATGACCTAAATGGACGACCCGACCGACCCGAGGCGCGTCTGACGCGATCCCCAATCGAGCGAGCGATTCATCGGCGCACGACACTTCTCTAACCGCACGCTAATGAATTCGGTGGCAGGGAAACCATCGCGCGTCGCACCGCGCGGCATGGTTCGTTCACGGCGGCACGAGATCCGCGCGCTGGTCACAAAGCCAGCGTACAGGCGGATCTCCGGGGCAGGCCGTGCCCTGGAATATTCGATTGGCCCGCGCCGTCCGTCGTGTCGGCGCGCAGCCAGAAAAGAGGAGATATCGGTCAGCAGGCCTGCAGCACGGGCTTGGCCTCGCGCACTGCAGACGGCATTCATCAGAGGGTAGCTCGCCCATCCCGTCATTGGGCTACAGCACACTGCACGCGTTGTAGAAAACCGGATCGGCTCGGTCTGCGTCAAAGTTCTGGTGCTCCTCGGCTACCCGCATTCACTCGGTCATCGAGCATCGTGTCATCGTTACTTGTGCTTGCTTGTTGTGACACGACACGCGATGCAATGAAGTGAGACTCTTGTCAAGGCGAATCATAATTCGTTTGCTCGATGATGTTAAGAAAAAAGTGCAAAAAAACTTGCGCGCAAGATCGAATCGATCTACTTCGTGCGCGCTCTGCGATGACAACACCATCGACACACACATCGATCTCGACTGCCACACCATCAACGAAGTTCCATCCGCGTGTGTCGGCATGATGGTCCGACGCGTCGTCACGCGTCTTCGTCGAGCATGCGCGCATTACATTCACGCACGGTGCAACACGTGCGCAGTCACCATCGCGATGCGCTTCGAAACTCCACGTCCCCGCACAAGCCAACGGCTGGAGAACCGCATGGACATTGGCTTTTCGGATCATGCGTATGTCTCTCGCGCTTGTCGCGCACAACGTCGAGCAAGAGGCGCCGCGGCTTCTGGCCCAACCGAGACATCGTCGTTTCGACATCCTTGCGCTGAGAAAATAAATCGCTCGTTCGCACATCGCGCCGATGCAACGACGCGGTGCGCACGCATCGATCCGGCGGTTGCTTCAGTACGACGAAAGAGTGATGCGTCAGCGCAACGGTTTGTCTCTGCGACGCGTGTTTGCGTCCATGCATCGGCATCGATCGATACCAACTCGAATCGAATTCGACATGCGCGAAAGGCGTCGACACACGCGCGCATCCGTCTCCGGCTTGCATCGCTTGCTTGCAGATTGGATCGATAGCGCATCAACCGCGCATCGGCATCGTCGATGCACGGCAGGCGAACGATCTCTTGATGTCTGACCTGACAGTCGTGGGTCGCTATCCACTCCGATGGCGAACGTGGTGCGGACACGCGTGTGCGCCTCCGGGTTCCTACCAATACCTGGCGCAGGAGCGCACCAAGAACGGAGGGCTAGAGGAATACCTCGGACGATCTTGCCCGCCCGATATGCTGCACGACAAAATCCCGTACAGCCGCCAACTGCCAGTCGCTCTGGCTATGTCACGGGGGTTGCTCTGGTGCGTACGCAAATGATGGGGGTCATTGCGGAGCGCACCGACCCCCAGTAGATTGGCGTCGCATGTGGCAACGCCCTGACGCAACGTTCCTCGCCTTGCTGCAACCCTGCGACACTGCACGACTAAACGACCGAAACACTGACACTCTGAAAAGGAGACTTCAATGCGCCTGACCGACATCCGCGGCCTGCTTCGCGCCGCCATCCTGGCTTCCACTTTTGTCGGCACCATGGCAGCCAGCGCAATGGCCGCCGCCCAGGCCACGCCGGCCGGCACGTGGCACACGATCGACGACACCACCGGCAAGCCGCGCGGCGTCATCGAGATCACCGAGAAGGATGGCGTGTACAGCGGCAAGCTCGTGAAGAGCCTGGTGCCGACCGAAGGCAAGCCATCCACTTGCGAGAAGTGCACCGACTCGCGCAAGGATCAGCCGATCATCGGCATGACGATCCTCACCGGACTGAAGAAGACCGGCGACAACGAATGGACCGGCGGTGAAATTCTGGATCCCGAGGCCGGCAAACTTTACAAGTGCAAGATGTCGCTGGCCGACGACGGCAAGACCCTCAACGTGCGCGGCTTCATCGGCATCAGCCTGATTGGCCGCACGCAGAGCTGGATCCGCCAGCAGTGATGGCCAGCCCCCATCGCTGCGCATTCTCGCGGGGCTGTGGGGGCGGCAGGCAGGCGACCCAGCCTGCCTCCACTCGCTACAGGTAACTGACAGCTTCCTTCGGTAGGATGGGTATCTCAAACCCACATAACATTCCGGAGACTGAAGCATGACCGATTCCCTCCAAGGACCCGTCCGGGTTCTGGCACTCGCCGCTGCTACCGCCGCCACCACGCTCCTCGCTCCGCTTGCGCATGCCGCCGACCCGTGGCCGAATCACGTCATCAAGTTCGTCGTGCCGTTCACGGCCGGCGGCGCCAACGACCTCGTGGCGCGTGCCGGTGCCGAAGCCGTCAGCAAGCGCATCGGCCAGCCCGTGGTAATCGAGAACCGTCCGGGAGCAGGTGGCGTGGTGGGCGCGGACTACGTGGCCAAGAGCAAGCCCGATGGCTATACGTTCCTGGTCGGCGCGGTGGGCACCGTCACCAACGGCCTGATTCGGCCGAAGATGCCCTACCAGCCTGACGACCTCGTGCCGGTCGGACTCATCGCGGTGAGTCCGTCGGTCATCGTGGCATCGCCGTCGCTGCCGGTGAACAATGTCTCGGAACTGGTCGCCTACTCGAAGAAGCAGGGTGGCGTACCGTTCGCCACGGCAGGCAGCGGCAGCACGCCGCATTTCGTGGAAGAGATGCTCAAGGAGAAAGGCGCCGACCTGACCGTGGTGCCTTACAAGAGCGGTTCGGAAAGCATCACTGCGGTGATCGGCGGCCAGGTGGCTGCCACTTCGGAAGCGTCGATCGTGGTGCTGCCGCAGATCAAGGCCGGCAAACTCAAGGCGCTGGGCGCGACGTGGGACAAGCACATGCCCGCCGCACCCAATATCCCGACCACGGCCGAGCAAGGCCTGCCCGAAGTTCGCATCGGCCACTGGGCGGGCATCTTCGCGCCCAAGGGGACCGACCCCGCCATCGTCAAGCGCGTGAATGCAGAGTTGACGGCAGGCATGCAGAACACCGAGATCCGCGAACGGCTGATCCAGAACGGTATCGAGCCGGCCGGTGGTTCGGTGGAGAGCTTCGTCGCGTTCATCAAGTCCGAGCGCGATCGTCTGGGACGTATCGCGAAGAACGCGCACATGAGCGCCGAGTAATTCTTCCCGCGCGCTGCCTGCCGCTCGCTGTCAACTGCAAACAAGGCCCGCTTCGAGCGGGCTTTGTTCCTTATATATAGTCATCGCGCGACGCATGCGAAGCATCGTGCATACCGGCCACTAGCCGAACTGTTCCGCCAGCGCCTGGCGCGCCTGACCAATGAACTCGCTCTCACCGCGCCGCGCACCTAGCAGATAGAACTCCGCCGATGGCAGGGCCGGCAGTTTCCATTTGGCCACGGCCGCCGCATCCAGCGGCTGCACACCGGGGCCGATGGCCGACGCGTTGAGGCACGACACACCCAGGCCCGCAGCCAGCGCCAGGTGCAAACCCGCCACGCCGGACGCCGAATGCGCAATGTCGAACGTGCGCTTGCGGCGGATCAGCAGCTGCACCACGAACTGATGCATCGAACAGGTATCTGGCAACAGCACCAGCGGCAGCGTTTCCGTTGCCGCCTCCGCCACCTCGGGTGCGGCCACCCACGCCAGTTCCTCGCGCCGCAACACCACCCCGCCTCGCGCGGCGGAGCGGGACTGGGCGCCGCTGCCAACGAGCCGCATGCCGAGACCGATATCGAATGCATCCATGTCCGCTGCGGCGTCGATGGCTGCGCTCTTCATCACCGTGACGTGCAGCTTCAGATACGGATAGCGATCGCGCAGGCGGCGCAGCATGCCGGCGATCTCGCCGGGGCGGAAATAATCGGTCACGGCGAGCCGCAGTTCGCCGTCCAGCGACTGGCCGTGCAACTCGGCCATCGCCAGTTCGTTGAGCGTCAGGATGCGCCGGGCGTAGTCGAGCAAACGCACGCCGGCGGGAGTCAGTACCGCCCCTTTCTTCCCGCGCTTGAGCAGCGAAACGCCAGCGCGTTCTTCCAGCTTGCGCAGTTGCTCGCTCACCGAGGATTGCGAAAGAAACAACCGTGGCGCGGCGGCAGAAAGGCTGCCGCTATCGGCCACGACGACAAAGGTCCTGAGCTGGTCGGTCTCGAAACTGCGCATGATATGTCGATCCGTATTTGATTCGGTTAATCCGATGGATGGTATCGTATATTCCCGCTTTTCCGATATCAAGGCAGGCACTACGATGACATCGACGCAGCGCTTCCATCAATGCACTGCACCCGAGGAAATCACCGTTCAAGGAGCCTGTCATGCCCCACATTTCCCTGCAGATCTCTGGCCATCCCGATACCGAACTGATGCAGAAAGCCGTGGCCGCCGTGGGCGAACTCACCCAGCGCGTGCTGCGCAAGGAAGCTCCCGTGATCGCCACCACGGTCACGTTCCTGCCGCGCGAACAATGGTTCATCGGCGGCAAGCCGCTGTCCGAATACAGCACGGGCCGCAATGCGTTTCAGCTCGATATCAGCGTGACCGACGAGACCAACACCAAGGCCGAGAAAGCCGAGTACCTGAAGCAGACCTTCGCCACGCTGTCGGAGATCATCGGCGACGTCAATCCGGTGTCCTATATCTACGTGATCGACGCCCGGGCCGCGGCCTATGGCTACGGCGGCAAGACACAGGAGTTCCGCCACCAGCACGGTTGATCGCGGACGAAACGGCCAGTGCTCTGATTGCTGCGCCCGGTGCACGACTGCCATGCAAGCGGCGGGCTTGTACCGGGCGGCGATGTTCACTAGTGTGGAGGGTCTATCTTCCTGCACCGGAGACACCGCATGAAGCACGTCACGCTACCCGGCGGCGAGCGCGTTCCCGCATTGGGCATGGGCACCTGGAATGTCGGCGATCATCGCGAGTCGCGCGCCGAGGAAATCGCCACGCTGCGCCTCGGTCTGGACATGGGTCTGCGCCTGATCGACACCGCCGAGATGTATGGCGAAGGGCTATCGGAATCGCTGGTCGGTGAAGCCTTGGCCGGCCGCCGCGATGACGCCTTCCTGGTCAGCAAGGTCTATCCCCACAATGCCAGCCGCATGGGCACGGTGGCCGCGTGCGAGCGCAGCCTGCGCCGGCTGGGTACCGACCATCTCGACCTGTATCTGCTGCACTGGCGCGGTGACATCCCCTTTGAGGAAACCATCGAGGCATTCCTCGCCTTGCAGCAGGCCGGAAAAATCCGGTACTTCGGCGTCAGCAATCTGGACCTCGCCGATATGGAGGAACTCTGGGATACGCCGGGCGGCGACGCCGTGGCTGCCAACCAGTTGCTCTACAACCTGAGCCGGCGCGGCATCGAGTTCGACCTCCTGCCATGGTTGCGCGATCGCAACGTGCCGGTGATGGCGTACTCCCCCATCGAACAGGCCCGGCTACTGCGCAACCCGGGCCTGAAAGACTTCGCGCAAACATATGGCATGACACCAGCGCAGGCGGCGCTGGCATGGCTGCTTGATCGGGATGACGTCATCGCCATTCCCAAGACGGGCAACCGCGAGCGTCTGCGTGAGAACGCGGGCGCGCTCTCCATCACGCTGACGGCGGCCCAGCGGGCAGAACTCGATCAACTGTTTCCGCCGCCCCGCCATGCACAGCCGCTCGCCATGCTTTAAAAAAAGAAAAATGCGACGCTTAGGGGCGTCGCATCGTCGTTAGCTATTTCTATCGGCGCGTGAGAAGAAATTCAGCGCTGCCCCGCCTTGTAGCGCTCCACTTCCACATAACGCGTCAGATATGTGCGCGCCTTCTCGCGCGTATCCGTCGTCACGCGATCCGCCGCCTGGCGGGCGCTGTTCTGGCCATGAGCCGAACTCATCTGCGCGGAAAGGTAGGACTGGAAGGCGTCGTGCATGACGGTAAGTTGACCCTTGCAGGCATCGAGGGCACCGGCGGCCACGTCGCGCGAGGTGCCCTTACCCTTCGCGCCCGTGTCCGCCTTTTCCTGGACGCACTCCATATATTTAGCGCGCTCGGCCTGCCAGCCAGAATTCAGCTGGGCAACTTCCTGCTTGGTTTCGGGTGTTTCTACCGAAGGCGCCGAAGAACACGCCGCCAGAAACAGCGCCGCCAGGGGCACCGCGGCGGCACCCAGACGGATGCTGGGCAGGCGCGGCGTGCATCGCTGCACTGCATCAATCGCAGCCGCGACAGGTTGGGAATCCACACGACCGGGTTGGCGTGCGGCGCTTGCGGAGGGGGCATATGTCTTGTGCATGACTCAAAGACTCCCATGGAACAATGCAGTTCCTGAATAAGTTCCGTCAATTTGCAAGAAAGTATGTAGAGGTCATGTCAGAGTCCCTCCGGCCCCGTGTCAGACAAAATCGCATTTGCGGAAGTGCCTTGCCCGCCTATGCTGTAGAGGCGGTTGCAACACACGAACCCCCTGGAGGAAATAATGAAACGTCGAACCTTCCTGTCCGCCGGCAGCGCCGGTGTTGTCGGACTTACCGGTCTTTCCCTCGGTGCGCTGTCGCTTACGGGTTGCAGTTTCACTGGCCCCAAGGACGGGGGTGATCCCGCGTCCAAGCGCCGCGAAATCGATACCAATGCCAGCGATACGCTGAATCGCCTCTACGCCACCGCCAGCGGCGCGCGTGACCTGGGCGCCAAGGCCAAGGGCATCCTGATTTTCCCCAAGCTGCTGTCCGCCGGCTTCATCGTGGGTGGCGAATACGGCGATGGCGTGTTGCGCTCCGGTGGCGCCAACCGTGGTTACTATCGCGCAATCTCCGGCTCGATCGGCTGGCAGATCGGCGCGCAGTCCAAAGCCTTCGTGCTGATGTTCATGACGCAGGACGCCTACGACAAGTTCGTACGCAGCAGCGGCTGGCAAGTTGGTGCAGATGCCACCGTGGCACTCGCCACGATTGGCGCCAACGGCCAGATCGATACCAACACGGCGCAGCAGCCGATCATCGGTTTCGCAATGACCAATGCCGGCGTGATGGCGGGCCTGAGCCTGGAAGGCACCAAGATCTCGAAGCTCGACATCTGAGCAAGCCGAGGGACTTTGAATGCGCCCATTGTGCGGAAGCCTCCGCGCAATGGGCGTTTTTCTTGGCGCGCCGCGCGGCCCCGACCCGTTAGAATTCGTCCCTTGCCAATTTCCAATCCGTACGCGAGGCCGAATTCCCTATGTGGTTCAAGAATCTCCAGATCCATCGTTTCTCCGCCCCGTGGACGCTGAGCGCCGAAGACGTGGAAGCCTGCCTGGCCAAGCACGCGTTCTATCCGGGCACCAGCCTCGAAATGCAAACCCAGGGCTGGGCATCGCCGCGCGATAACGACCAACTCGTGCATACCGTCAACCGCCAGATGCTGCTGGTGCTCCGAACCGAGAAGAAGCTGCTGCCCGCCACCGTGGTGAACCAGGTCACCAAGGCACGCGCCGCCGAACTCGAAGAGCAGCAAGGCTTCAAGCCCGGCCGCAAGCAACTCAAGGAACTCAAGGAGCAGATCACCGAGGAGCTGCTACCCCGGGCGTTCAGCATTCGACGCGATACGCGCGTCTGGATCGATCCCGTCAGCGGCTGGCTCGCCATCGACGCTGCCGGTACTGCCAAGGCGGACGAAGTGCGCGGCATGCTGTTCAAGGCCATCGACCCGCTGCCGGTAGTCGGCCTGCAGGTCAACCTCTCGCCCGTTGCCGCCATGACCGAATGGCTGGCGACCGAGACCGCCCCGGCCGGCTTCACAGTCGATCAGGAAATCGAGCTCCAATCGAGCAACGAGAGCAAGGCCACGGTCCGCTATGTGCGCCATCCGCTCGATCCCGAAGACCTGCGCCGCCACATCGCCGCCGGCAAGCGCTGCACGCGACTGGCCATGACGTGGAACGACCGTGTCTCCTTTGTGCTGACCGACGCGCTGGCCGTCAAGCGCGTGAACCCGCTCGACGTCATCAAGGAGCAGGCCGACGCCACGCTCCATGACGAAGCCGAACGCTTCGACGCCGATTTCGCGTTGATGGCCGGCGAACTGGCCGGCCTGCTGACCGACCTCACCGATGCCCTGGGCGGCGAACGCCGGCCCGAAGGCGCAGCCCCGGTGGAGCAGCGCAAGGCAGCCTGACAAGAGGCTGGATTGAGGGTCCTTTGTCCCGCTGTCCCTCAATCCAGCGTCAGCACGATCCTGCGCGCAGGGTCGCGGGCGGCCTGCCAGGCGGTCTCCACCGACACCATCGGCATCGCATCCACGACCATCTGCAGGTCGCCCTTGCGCATACAAGCGAGGATTTCCTCGACCAGCAGCCTCGTGTCCTCCACACCGGGATGATTCGCTGGCCCCGATCCCATCAACACGGCCCGTGAATCCCGCAGCGCGGTTGGCGCCATCATCAGGCTGCTCGCTCCACGCTCTGCCACGGACACGATGCGGACCTCCCGGTACTCGGATGCGTGTGCGGCGCCCACCGGCTCGATCAACGCGGCCAGCAGCAATTCCAAGGTCTCGCCCCATACAAAATCGAGCACGACATCTATTCCGTCCGCCACATGCGAAGCAAATGCATAGTGCAGCATGCTCGGCGATTGCCCGAGATCAATCAGCGCATCGGCCCCCGTGACCGATAGCAGGTCGATACGATGCCCCGCCACGATCACACGGCCAGCGCCGTGCAGGCGCGCGGCCTGCACCGCTAGCCGCCCCATGATCCCCGAGGCGCCCAACACCAGCACCGTTTCGCCGGGCTCCAGGTCGGCACGCATGGTCAGCGGCAGCCAGGCACGCATTGCCGGCCCGATCAGTGCGGCGGCCATTGCCATGTCCACGCCTTCCGGAATCGGCACGGTCCAATCCGCCGGCGCGTACTCTGCCATCGACCCGTACGGACTCCGGATGGTCCGGAAGTACACCGGCTGCCCGTTGGCAACGTACCCCGTGCCATCTCGCCCGCAGACATGGGGCAGTTCCATCGGCATGCGCGGATGATGTCCACGCGCGATCTTAAGATCGCCCGGACGGATCGCGGCCGCGCCCACGCGTACCAAGACCTCCTGATCGCGAACCACCGGATCGCGAAATGTGGCGAAGCGAGGCGCTTCCCCCAGGTTTTCCAGCACTACAGCTTGCATCGTGACGACCTCCTTGGTGATGTCGGAAGCCATCGTAAGGAGGAGGAATGCCGAACGATTTGAGCCGATTCTGAAAAGGGGGATGAGGTGGTATCGGATCAAGTGAAGTTGCCCGATATCGCCCCCAAAAAGAAAAACGGCCACCGGGTTCTCACCCGATGGCCGCCTCTCACCCGTCCTGGCTGCTGGACTTGTTTCTACATTTTTGACTTCTCGTACTGCTGCAGCCGACCCTTCAATCGTGGCGTCTCGTCGTCGCCGCGTCGATCAGTCCCAGGACAGCGCGCCGCCGGTCTGGTACTCGATCACGCGCGTTTCGAAGAAGTTGCGTTCCTTCTTCAGGTCGATCATCTCGCTCATCCACGGGAACGGGTTTTCCTCGTTCGGGAAGAGCTGATCCAGGCCGATCTGTTGGCAGCGGCGGTTGCAGATGAAGCGCAGGTAACCCTTGAACATCGGTGCGTTCAGGCCCAGCACGCCGCGCGGCATGGTGTCCTCGGCGTAGCGGTATTCCAGGTCCACGGCCTTCTTGAACAGTTCCGTGATCTCGGCCTTGAACTCGGGCGTCCACAGGTGCGGATTCTCGAGCTTGATCTGGTTGATCAGGTCGATGCCGAAGTTACAGTGCAACGACTCGTCGCGCAGGATGTACTGGTACTGCTCGGCGGCACCGGTCATCTTGTTCTGGCGGCCCATCGCCAGGATCTGCGTGAAGCCCACGTAGAAGAACAGGCCTTCCATGATGCAGGCGAACACGATCAGGCTCTTCAGCAGCTTCTGATCGTTTTCCGGCGTGCCGGTCTTGAACGACGGGTCCGTCAGCGTGTCGATGAACGGGATCAGGAACTCGTCCTTGTCGCGGATCGACTTCACCTCGTGGTACGCGTTGAAGATCTCGGCTTCGTCCAGGCCGAGCGACTCCACGATGTACTGGTAGGCGTGCGTGTGGATGGCTTCCTCGAAAGCCTGGCGCAGCAGGTACTGGCGGCATTCCGGCGCCGTGATCTGGCGGTAGGTGCCCAGCACGATGTTGTTGGCGGCCAGCGAATCGGCCGTCACGAAGAAACCGAGGTTGCGGCTGATGATGCGGCGCTCGTCCTCGGTCAGCCCGTTCGGGTCCTTCCACAGGGCGATGTCGCGCGACATGTTGATTTCCTGCGGCATCCAGTGATTGGCGCAGCCGGCCAGGTACTTTTCCCACGCCCACTTGTACTTGAACGGCACCAGCTGGTTCACGTCGGTGGCGCCGTTGATCACGCGCTTGTCGGCGGCACTCACGCGGCGCGAGCTCTGCGCGGCGGCAGCGTTGGGGTTGTTGCCCAGGATGCCAGTCGGCGCCGTGGCGGCCGGCGGCAGTGCGCCATGCTGGTCGACGGCGGCCGATGCGGCGGATGCAGGTTGCAGGGCAGGCTGCGGTGCGGCCTGCGGGGTGGCTTGAACGTCGTCGTCCCAGCTCAGCATGGTGTTTCTCCGGAAATTCGCAGTATTTAGGGGCGGCTCTGGCGCGACGCCGTGGCATCTGACGCGTCCGCCCTCTCCCCCGGCCCCTCTCCCGCGCAGCGGGAGAGGGGAGCAGACCGAGGGTGAATCAGTTTGTTACTGGCAGGCTTCGCACTCGTCGAATCCGGCGTCGCCCGGGCGCATCGTGCAGACTGCGCCTTCGGCTTCGGGCATCGCCGGGGCTGCGGCAGCGGCGGCGTCCATGGCCGAGCCGTTGTCCGAACCCGACGACACCGCGTTCAGCGAGCCGCGCGACACAGTGGACTTCTCCACGTGCGTGGCAGCCATCGTACGCAGGTAGTACGTCGTCTTCAGGCCGCGCAGCCAGGCTTGCTTGTACGTATCGTCCAGCTTCTTGCCCGATGCGCCGGCCATGTAGATGTTCAGCGACTGGGCCTGGTCGATCCACTTCTGGCGGCGGCTGGCCGCTTCCACGAGCCAGCTCGGTTCCACTTCGAACGCCGTGGCGTAGATGTCGCGCAGATCTTGCGGAATGCGGTCGATACGGGCCAACGAGCCGTCAAAGTACTTCAGGTCAGCAACCATCACCTCGTCCCACAGGCCGCGCGCCTTCAGGTCACGCACGAGGTAGTCGTTCACCACCGTGAATTCGCCCGACAGGTTCGACTTCACGTACAGGTTCTGGAACGTCGGCTCGATGCATGCGGACACGCCGATGATGTTCGAGATCGTGGCGGTCGGGGCGATGGCGATGCAGTTCGAGTTGCGCATGCCGTGCTGCTTGATGCGGGCACGCAGCGACGTCCAGTCCATCGACGACGACATGTCCACGTCCAGGTAGCCGCCGCGCTCTTCGGCCAGCAGCTTCAGCGAGTCTTGCGGCAGGATGCCACGGTCCCACAGCGAGCCTTCGTACGTGGTGTAGCGACCGCGTTCCTCGGCCAGTTCGGTCGAGGCGTGGTACGCGTAGTAGCAGACCGCTTCCATCGACGTATCGGCGAACTTCACCGCGGCGTCGCTGGAGTACGGGGTGCGCAGCACGTGCAGGCAATCCTGGAAGCCCATGATGCCCATGCCCACCGGACGGTGGCGCAGGTTCGAATTGCGCGCCTTCTCCACCGCGTAGTAGTTGATGTCGATCACGTTGTCGAGCATGC
>Ga0209025_1001018_pt1 | contig 41249 bp, 37 predicted proteins | sample AraplaMF_Col_mLB_FD_184256 | JGI IMG/M metagenome (GOLD analysis project Ga0209025, IMG submission 184256) | Arabidopsis root microbial communities from the University of North Carolina, USA - plate scrape MF_Col_mLB (SPAdes) (version 2) | ecosystem: Host-associated > Plants > Roots > Endosphere... | reverse complement strand
GAGGTTGGGGCGACGCCGGTTGGTGAGACCCGCTGCCTGTCATTCTAACGCTGGCAAATCGAATGAATGAGCAGATCCTCTGACAAGACGAAGGAAATCTCTGACAGCTGGCTTTGCAGATGCCGCCGCGGTGTAGATTGCTCCTGATGCCTGGATACCGCCGTGCTCCGGAATGTCCACCTTCGCGATACCAAGGCTTTTGAAGAGACGCTCGAAGCCGGTCGACGCGGCCATCAAAAACGGAGATCCTCGCAAGAGGAAAAGCGCCTGCGTCATGCACTCCGCTCGGACAGCATAATCTCGAGGAAGCGATGCCACCTGACCTGCGGGCCCATCGTCATCCCCGTAGCCAGGGCTCAGCCAGCGTTCTTCGAGCAACTTCTCGATCGTCATATCATGTGCCTTTGCAAGCCTGTGTCCCGCATCGCAGTAGACATAGGTCGCCTGTCGTACAAAGGTCTCGAACTCCACCTGCATAACCGCCTCGTACTTGTAAGAGAGCGTGCCGAAGACGAGATCATAGATGCCCTGTCTCAACCCCTCGAAGCGTGTACCGTCGTCGGCGATCGTGAGCTGAACGACGACGTCCGGATGGCTCTCGCTGAATGTGCGTATGATCTCGGGCAGAATGACCAGTCCCCAAAGATCACCAGTGGCCAGCCTGATCACCGCCTTGGCGCGCCCCTGAAGATGCTCGATTTCTTCGCGCACCTCGGCAAGGGCGGGCAAGATCTGAACAGCCTTGCTGTAGAGTGCGGACCCGTAAGCGCTTAGCTCGACACCCGCACCCGTTCGTACGAACAATGGAACGCCGTAGGAAACCTCCAGCTGATGGATAGCCCGCGATAGCGCCGGCTGCGAGATGTTCAGCTTTTTGGCAGCACGTGAGATCGAGCGAAGATTGGCTACCTCCACAAACTGACGCAGTTCCTTCATACCCCTCCCCCATGCAAAATCCGCATAACATATAGCATGTTTGCATTTGACCGACCGGCCCTATCGCACCATTCTACACTCAAAGACTAGACTATTAGCGTTTGTCGTATGCGATGCAATGACGTGAAAACAATAGCATACGGATCGCTTGGGTCGAGGAAACGCAAGAAAGCAGGCAACATCGTGAGGTTTGGCCACACGAACGGTCAACGGGAGGATAAACGGCATGATCAAGATACGCATAGCTAGTATGATACTGGCAGCAGGTGTTGCCACGCTTTCAGCGGTGATGTTGGCCGGGAACGCACTCTCGCAGGAAAAGATCGAGCTGGTCTTCCGTCAATTCGATCCGCCGACAGAAATCGCGGGGCTCATCGCGGCTGTCGATGCATGGAACTCCAGCCATCCTGATGTCCAGGTCAAACTCCAGACGATGACGGGCGGTGACACCCTCGCGCAGCTGGCACGTGAGGTACCTGCCGGGGCTGGGCCTGACGTACAGCAGCTCGCCTTCGTGTGGACGCGTGATCTCGCGAAGTCGAAGCTCCTTCTGGATCTGGACCCGCTGATCAAGAGCGCTGTGCCCGGCGCAGGCATTGACGACTTCCTTGCTGTCGACCTGGCCAAGCTCGATGGAAAGGTGTTCGGCGTTCCATGGACGGCCGATACCTTCTCCATGGCGTATCGTCCCGATCTGCTTCAGGCAGCAGGTGTCGAAGGTTTTCCAGACAACTGGCAATCTCTAGCGGATGCGGCCAAGAAACTGACGAACGGAGACCAGTACGGCTTTTGCTTTCCAGCCGGCAGCTCACCTGACAGCGGAATGTGGATTCTGGCGAACTACTACCTGTGGAGCAACGGCGCGACACTGGTAAACCAGGACGGTTCCGGAAAATGGACCGTCTCGGTCACGCCAGAACAGCTCACCCAGACAATCGACTATTTCAACAAATTCTTCGTCGATGCCACCGCCCCTGAAAACCTGATCACCGTCAATGCGTGGGGTGATCCCGAACTGGTGGGCGGTCTCGGTCGCGGCGACTGCGCGATCACCTTTTTCCCGCCGCAGACATTCCGTGCGGCGGAGAAGCAGTCGGAGAAACCGCTGCTGACCGCTCCCATCCCGAAGGGTTCCGCAAAACGCGTCTCGCATCTCGGCGGTCGCGCGCTTGGCATCAACCCGAACAGCAAGCATCAGAAGGAAGCCTGGGAATTTGTCCAGTACTTGACGGGGCCGGAGACCTTCAAGACATACAACCAGTATCCCGCCCAGAAATCCTTGCTTTCCAAGCTTCAATTTCCCGCGGCAGAGGAAGGCTATGTGGCCATGCTGCCAGTTGCTCAGACCTTTGAACGGTATATTTCATCACCGATCCCGGTTTCCAGCATGACGGCGCTCATCAACCGGGAATTCGGTGCTGTCTTCTCCGGCCAGCGCGAGCCTGAGGAAGCGGCTTCTATCATCATCAAGGAGCTGAACGACCTGCTTGCCCGTGGCAAGGGCTGAGCATGTCGGCGACCGTGACTGAACAGAGGCGCGCCGCTGGCGTTGCCCGCAAGGCCAGCGCGTCTTTCCATTGGTTGGAACCGTATGCATTGATCCTACCGGCGATGGCCGTCCTCGCATTCTTTTTTGCGGGACCCGCAATCTACAACATTGCACTCAGCTTTCAGCAGGTCAGCCTGTTCGATCTCGGAAAGCCGAACGCATGGGTCGGGTTTGACAACTTCATTGCCGTTCTTAGCGGTGCCGGCCTCGGTGGCGCGTTCTTCAACACCGCTGTGATGCAGACTTTTGTCACGGTCCTTCTTCGGCTGGTGTTCGGGTTGGCGCTCGCTATCCTGCTTAATGCTGAAGTCTTCCGGCGATGGCATCTTGGCTGGCTTGTACGTTCGCTTGTCCTCGTGCCGTTTGTCACCCCACCGGTTGTTGCTGTGGCTGCCTGGAAATGGCTCCTGGATCCGCGTTACGGCGCAGTCAACCAGCTACTGATCTCGGTTGGCGCGATCGAGCGCGGGATCCCGTTCCTGTCACGGACATCGACAGTATGGGGCGCTGTCGAGACGATGCTGATCTGGCGCGAGCTTCCGTTCGTGGTCATTACCTTTCTCGCCGCGCTGCAGTCGATCCCCAAGGAGCTGAAGGAGTCCGCGCGTATCGATGGCGCATCGGAATTCCAGATCCATATGCGCATTGTCCTGCCGATGCTCAAACCCGTCATCGCGGTTGTCGCCTTGCTGACGACCATCTGGACTTTTAACAACTTCGTATATGTCTGGCTGGCGACGCGCGGCGGACCTGGCGATTACACACAGGTCTTGGCGACCAAGATGTATACGGTGTCATTTGTCGACTACCGCGTTGGCGAGGGTGCTGCCATCGGGGTGCTCATGAGCGTGATCATGTTCGTATTCGCGCTTGCATATCTGACAATCTTGGCCCGTCAGAACAGAGGAAAAGGCTGATGGCCACTTTGTCTACACGCCCAAGTCGGCTTCAGTTTGCCAGAGATCTGGCAACCGTGTGCTTCGGTCTGTTCATACTGCTGCTGCTGGCCTTTCCCTTTATCTGGGTAGTGCTGATCTCTTTCCGTCCCGACAGGGAAATTTTCACCCGAACATTCAGACTGATCACCAGTGTCACCCTGGACAACTATTACGCCCTACTCGAGAACTCGCCGTTCCCCAACTACCTTATGAACAGTGCAATCGTATCTTCGATCTCGACGGTGGCAGCTGTCATTATCTCGCTGGTTGCCGCCTACGGCTTCTCGAGGAACCGAAACTTCAAAGGGCGCGGTGTTCTGCTGATGCTGGTCATCTGTACGCAGCTTTTCCCATTCGTCATCCTGATCACTCCGCTCTATTCCCTGTTCCTCCACCTGGGACTGATCGACAATCCAGTAAGCTTGGTCATCTCCTATACGGCGATGAACCTGCCCTTCGCCATTTACCTGCTGCTCGGCTATCTCGACACCATTCCTCAGGATCTGGACGAAGCCGCCAAACTGGATGGCGCATCGACGTTGCAAATCATCTTCAAGGTCATCCTCCCGATCGCCTGGCCAGGCGTCGTGACCGTTGCAGTCAATGCCTTCGTGTCCGCCTGGGACGAGTTCCTGTTTGCGCTCACCTTGATGACCTCGGACGAAAAGAAGACCGTGCCCGTTGGCCTTGCAGGCTTTTTCGGCGAGTACACAACGCAATGGAACCTGGTGATGACGGCATCAGTCATCACAACGCTTCCTACGCTGATCCTCTTCATGTTCCTGCAGCGCAAGCTGGTCTCCGATCTTGCCGCCGGCGCGGTCAAACTCTAGTCAGGAACGCTCCTCGAACCCCCCTCGAAGGTCTGCCATGAATATCATCCTCGTGCTCATCGACAGTGTTAACAGAAACGCGCTTTCCGCCTACTGTGGAAGCGAATTCGCAACGCCGAACCTCGAAGCTTTTGCCAAGCGAGCATGGCGGTTTGACAATCATTTTGTCGGCAGCCTCCCCTGCATGCCGGCCAGGCGGGAGATTTTTGCGGGTTTTAGCGGCATGCAATGGCGGCCGTGGGGACCGCTTGAACCATTTGACCTTCGTCTTCCCAAGCTGCTCGAAGAGGCTGGCTATACGACAGCTATCGTCACCGATCATTATCACTACTGGGAGGAGTCGGCGAATGGGTACATTCAGAGCTTCCAGGGCGCGGAGTTCATCCGCGGACATGAACTCGATTTCTGGGAACCGCTTGTCGCAGTTGAAGACTTGCCGCAGTGGGTAAAAAACATCGAGCGTTGGCGGCCCGGCTACGGACAACGCTACTTTTCCAACGTTAAGAATTTCAGCGACGAGAAGGACTTCTTTCCTGCGAAGGTGATGACCGCTGCCAGCGACTGGCTGCGCAAACCCAAGGCAAAGCGCCCGTTCTTCCTTCAGGTCGAATCCTTCGATGTCCATGAACCGTTCGACGTGCCTGAGCCCTATGCCTCCATGTACGGGGATGCGAGTGGACGAGACCATTTTACGCTTTGGCCACCCTACCAGGATGCCGCGCGGCAGGCGGAGTTCTTTGCGCAAGCTACGGCCGAGGAACTCGCCTATGTGCGATCACAGTACGGCGCCAAGCTTACGATGACCGACAAATGGTTCGGCAGGCTTCTTCAGACATTGGATGAAGAGGGCCTTTGGAACGACACGGCCGTTATCGTGACGACTGACCATGGGCACGACCTTGGCGAGCGTGGTGGCTATGGCAAACAGTTTCCGCACTTCGATAGTCACGCCAACATCCCGTTGATGGTTTGGCACCCGCATTTGAAATCGCATGAGGGGCGGGTAGAAGCGCTGACGTCGACAATCGATATTTTTGCCTCCGTTCTGGAGATTGCCGGAGTTGCGAGACCGGACCGCTCGCACTCGAAGTCATTTGTTCCGCTCCTGGCAGGAGACCTCTCATCCGCCCGCGATGCTGTGATCTATGGCACATTTGGACAGGGGGTTTGCTGCACCGATGGCGACTGGACCCTGATCCAACCCCCGGATCGAACAAAGCCGCTTTACGCCTATTCTACGATGGTGCCGACGACGATCGATCCCAAAGAAACGGCTATCGAGCACGGCCTTTACATTCCGGGTGTCGAAATGCCCCAATGGAAGCTGCCGATCGCTTCAGACGGTCCCCAGGATCGGAGGGCCATGGATAGCGAACCTTTCCTGTACCATCGCAAGTCCGATCCCAACCAGCAACACAATGTCTGGAACACGATAATCGAACAAAGATTTCGCATGGAGCGAATTATGAAAGACATGCTCATTAACTATGGCGCGCCCGCGGAGCTGCTCACGCGGCTCCAACTGCCTTTCGGCGGGTAAGTTCTACGACGCCCCCGATTGCTCACTGAAAACCCACTGCGGTTCAAAAGTCGTAAATAGCCTCAGACCCTTGGTCTGGCGGCGGCGTCTCCGAAGCCATACTTCATTCGGCGTGCCTTGATAGCTGGCTGAGATTTTTAGCCCACGGAAACACCGACGAAAACCAGAACTGCGCGGCCGGTTCGAGACTTCGCCGAGGGTTTATTGTTCCCAGCCGGATGCCCACCTGCTCTGCGTCTTCCATCTCTGCTGTTATAAAGATAGGAGATCCGCAATGTCCACAGCAGTACTGCATCCCTCTGAGGCCGTTGGCGGCAAGCTTGACGTACTCCTTGGGGTTGCCCGAGGTGATAGGCACTGTCACAGTCACACGATAAGCGCTTCCCGTGAGCCTCTGTCATTGCAGTGACGGATCCTGACGTCATTGCGGCCTACCTCCGCATAGTAAACGATCTGCCACAGGCACAAGCTCCGTCGACATCGTCTGGAAAATTCCTTTCCTTACCCGTGAACGGGAGAGATAGAAGCAACCTGTCATAAAGAGCCATGCTGTGGCGCTTGCTTCGCACCAAGGGGATTACCGCGGCGGCCCGGACAACGCCCTCCCGAACTGCAAGAGCTTTGAATTCCCGGCCCCATGCATCGTCATCGATCCCCTCGCCTGCTCGATCTAGAGTCGGAAAAATCGCAAGAGCCTTCGCCGGCCGCTCGACCGTCGCGAAGAAGCACAACCGGGAAGAATTCCGCTGTCTGTCGCCAAGAGCCTTGTACTCAAAGCCTGTAGATACTTTGAGTGCGCGGTGCGACACCCGGCCGGGTCTTGCCGACTGACCCTGAAGGGCATCAGGTACAAGAGGATGTAGCGCACGCCGATTGGAGCAGCCCTCTCTCTCGCGTATCTCATCTTCTTCCCAGGTCGCCCACCAGTTATACTGTTTTTGTAAAACAGTTTAACTCCGGGGCTGTCGATGAAATCCATGGACCTGATGCTGGCCGCGCCGGAACCAGCTACTTTTCTATCTCGACCATATCATCCGACAGAGCATCGTCGCAGTGGTGTCAGCAAATCTTCGCGCTCCTGGCCTCCAATGGAACAATTGAGCTTTTCAGCCCTTTCGGTGCTATGAAAAGACTTCTGTTTGGCTCAATGATCTTTCTCGGCTGGCTTGGCTTTTCGCACGCCCAGGAACTGTCGCCCGATGCAATCAACAACTCGGATGTCTTATCAGGGCTCAACGGGCAGGTTGCGCAGGATCTGCCCGTCCCGAATGCCGCAATAATCCATCTTCAGGTCCTGCTTGACCGGGCAGGCGCATCGCCTGGTGTGATCGATGGTTTTGATGGCGCCAATGTTAGCAAGGCGGTTGCCGGTTTTGAAGCAATGCAGCATCTGCCGGTGGACGGCAAGCTCGACGCTCAGGTGGTAGAGCGGCTCGGCGACGACAAGCATGTTGTAGGCCCGTATATTATTGCGCCGGATGACGCCGACGACCTCGTCAATGAAGTGCCGAGAGATTATGCAGAACAAGCCAAGATGGATCACCTCGACTATACAAGCGTCGCCGAAAAGCTTTCCGAGCGCTTTCACATGGATATCGACCTTCTCCATGCCCTCAACCCGTCCGCAAATTTTTTGCCCGGCGAGACGATTTCTGTAGCCGTTGTCGGAGCACCCAGAACCGGCCAGGTGAAGCGGATCGAAGCGCGCCGCGGGGTTGGGCAGCTCGTCGCCTTTGCCGATAATGGGGATGTTCTGGCGATCTATCCGGCGACAATTGGAAGCGAAGACAATCCGTCGCCTTCCGGAAAGCACAAGGTCAACGGCGTTGCACGCAACCCGACCTACGAATACAATCCGCGTGTCAATTTCCAGCAAGGCAAGAACAAGACGAAGCTTTCGTTGCCAAGCGGACCGAACAATCCGGTGGGGTCTGTCTGGATCGATCTCTCGGAGCCGACCTATGGCATCCACGGAACGCCTGAACCATCCCTCATCGACAAGGCTGGCTCACATGGCTGTGTGAGATTGACCAACTGGGACGTCGAGGAATTGGCAAGCATGGTCAAGCCTGGCGTTGTCGTGGTCTTTACCGACTAATGCTGGACGGTCGCTACTGACTTCGATCCACTGGCGACCCCTGACGCAGTAGCGGGATGGCGACGCCGGTTCTCATTCGTCGCGGTGAAGGGAGAGATTGCCGTCCTCGGTCACAAACCCGTCGGGATCTGGCGTCATGATGTAAATGAGTTCCTCGCCGCCGATGATCGCGAGCTGAATCTGCCAGGCATCGACTTTCTTTTTCTTGACGCTGCCGGCGCAATCCGTGCCACGTTCGAGTGCCGCCGGCCTTTCAAAGCGTTGCTGTCGACACCAGGAACGGCGCCCATGATGAGGTCAGGCCGCTGAACTGGGCGCCATGCGTTAAGCTATGGGCGAGAGCTCGCTTGCGCATGGCGCCCTTAAATGTCTGATAGCGGATGAATGGCGGATTGCCGGCTGCGCACTCGAAGCGTTCCTCTCCGCAGCCCAAGTGAAGAAATCGCCCTCATGCACGAGCGCCCAAGGCGGTCCATGGCATCGCGCCGAAACGCGCCGCCCATGTTATGTGGGCGACGGCTCCATTTCAGCGTCAGGCAGGGATCGGAGGACTGGTCGGGTCAGGCGCTCCATCGAAAAACAGATAGAGGCCCTCGATCTTGCCGTCTCTGGCGATGACGAAGTCGGTTCCGGCGTAGGCTGGATCCTCTCCCGGTGCACCAGCTACCCATCTCACTCTGCCCGCTCGATCATGAAGAATCTCAGCGTCAGCCAGGGGCGTGTAACGGAAGCTTGGATGCATTCCACGAATTTCGCCGGCGACGCGGACGATCGCGTCGCGCCCTTGATAGATGCCATGCGGTTCGACGAAGACGGCGTCTCCATGAAGGATTTCCTCGGCAACCTTGCGGCGGAGGGCTTCGTCGCCCTCCCCGAAGATTCCCTGAAGGTTTCGTTCAAGCAATGTTGCAATGTCGGCCATGATCGTTCTCCTATTGCGGGCTTAGATCTGAACCTGGCCGCCATCGACGAACAGCTCGATGCCGTTCACGAAGCTTGCATCCTCAGACGCCAGGAAGAGCACGGCTTTCGCGATTTCTTCCGGTTTTCCGATACGGCCTGCCGGGATGAGGCTTGCGAGGTAGCTCTTCGTGTTTTCCGCACTGTCGCCGTTGCCGAAGAGCTCGTTCAGGCCTGCGGTATCGGTCACGCCGGGGCTGACCGCATTGACGCGGATGCGGCGATCCTTCAGGTCGAGGATCCAGTTACGGGCGAAGCTGCGGATCGCCGCCTTGGTGGCGGAGTAGACGCTGAACGCAGGCGTGCCAGAGATGCTGGTCGTCGAAGAGGTGAGAATGATCGACGCGCCGTCCCGCAGCAGAGGAAGGGCCTTCTGCACCGTAAAGAGCGTGCCCTTCACGTTTATCTCGAAGGTGTTCTGGTAGTGCTCTTCGGTGATGGTGCCGAGTGCTGAAAACTCGCCGCCGCCCGCGTTGGCGAAGACAACGTCGATTTGCGGATGCTTCTGCTGTACCGCGTCATACAGACGATCGATATCGGTCAGCTTGCTCATGTCGGCCTGGATACCCGTTACCCGGCCGCCAATTGCCTTGACGGCGGCGTCGAGCGCTTCCTTGCGACGTCCTGTAACGAATACGGCAGCGCCCTGTTCCGAGAAGGCCTTGGCTGTTGCCAGACCGATACCGCTCGTGCCGCCAGTGACGATGACGACCTTGTTTTCAAACTTCTTACTCACTGTCTTGCTCCTTATGTCCGCGGCGTCCTGCCGTTGAAAAGAACATGACAGCAGAACGCTGATGCAGATAGTTGGCAAAAATGATACCCATCGTTCCACATGGAGAACGATGATGAAATCTGACCTCAATGACCTTTTCTATTTCGCCGAGGTTATCGACCACGGCGGTTTCGCTGCGGCCGGGCGTGCCCTTCGCGAGCCGAAGTCAAAGCTGAGCAGGCGCGTGGCGGGCCTTGAGGCCCGGCTGGGCGTTCGCCTTATCGAGAGATCAAGCCGCCGCTTTCGCGTTACAGACGTCGGGCAATCCTTCTACGAGCGCTGCAAGGCGATGCTGGCTGAGGCAGAGCGGGCCGAGGCGCTCGTTGCCGAAGCCCAGTCCGAACCGCATGGCTTGATCCGGATAAGCTGCCCGACAGGGCTCGTTGAACCCATCTCGGATTTGGTGGCCAGGTTTCTCGCACAGCATCCGAAGGTCCGCCTGCAGCTCGTTGCCGTGGATCGGCCCGTCGACCTGATTGAGGAGCGTGTCGATGTGGCACTTAGAGTTCGAACGTCACTCGACGGCGATGCGTCGCTGACCATGCGTTCGCTCGGAAGCTCAATCCGAATCCTCGTTTCGGCTCCGCAGATCGCCAGCCGCATTGGCAGCATCGAAGATCTCGCACGGGAGCCGACCCTGTCGACGACGGATGACCATGGCGAGGTGAACTGGTTTCTCGAAACCGACGATGGCTGTTCACATACGCTTGTTCATCAACCGCGTATTGGGTGTGCAGATTTTACTGCCGTTCGAACGGCAGCGCTCGCTGGCCTGGGCGTCGCGCTGCTGCCTGACCACACATGCCGAGAGGCATTGGAGCAGGGACGGCTGGTTCGCGTCTTACCTGCTTGGCGCGGCATGAAAGGACTTGTGCATCTGGTGTTTACGACGCGGCGCGGCCTTCCTCCGGCTGTCAGGAAGTTCATCGACAGCCTCGCGTCTGGTTTCCCTCGCGAAGCACTCGGTTGATCCCGGCCTCTTCCGGACGAAACCAAGTTGCCGTGTAGATTTCGAAGGGCGGTACGGTCGGACGAATACCAAGCACTGATGCCTACGTTTCGGCGAGATAAGCAGCAGGGATCAGGGAGCAGGTGCTGCCAACGCCAACGGCCCGAAAAACCGCGGCGATAGTCGCAGCCGGCTGTCGCCGGTCATTCTCTCGCTGTGATCACGGAAGCAATTTCGTTTGCAACGGCCTGCGCTTGGACGCGAATATCCGGCACGGCCGTGATCTCCCAGAACTGGCCTGCGGTCAGCGCGCCGACCGCATAGAGCCGCGCGCGGATTGCGGTATCGCGGGCACTCTCGATTGCGGATCGACAACGATGCCGAGACCCCGCGGATCTGCCTTGATCAGAGCCTGACGCTTCATCTCCGCAAGCAGCGGTGAATGCGCGATACCCGCCCTTTCGACGCCGGTGCAGTTGATCAGCCAGTCAACGTTCATTCGCTTTCCGTCCCATGTTCCCTTGGCCCGGTAATTGATCGACAGGCCCTTTCCTGTCTCCTCCACTGCCGAGAGGAAGCCCGCATGCACAACGACTTGGCCATTTTCCACCAGCTCGCGAAAACGGCCGTGCACATCTGGCGCCACCCGATGGCGGTGAATGTTCCACCACGGCAGGGCGTGACGAAGAAATCGGCTGCGCTCGGCCGCAGGCAGGCGCGCCCAGAGCGCTTGCGTCTGCGGGCGCAGGCGGTCCATGACCGAGCGCCAGTCGCCTGTAACCCTGCTTTCCTCGCGCAGCCGGTGAAGCAGCGCGCTCATCTTAACCGGCAGGGTCTGCGGATCGAAGTCGGCGGGCGGCTTGGGCGCCACCACATGCCCATGAGGGACGAGCCCACGTCGCGAAAGTACATCAATCTTGCCACGGAAACCGCGCGCTTGCAGCGCCAGAACCTGATCGATCATCGTCAGGCCGGAGCCGAGGATGCAGACGACGTCTTCTCGCCCAACACGCCGTAGCCAAGAAAGCCGCCACGGGTTTTCGATGATCCGCTCTTTGGCCGAAGCGGCCAATCCCGAGACATCGACCGGCAGCGGTGCATTGCCAACGCCAAGGCACAGCACAACATTCCGGCCTGCGATCTCGCCGCCATTGTCGAGGAGAAAGCCGAGCGTTTCGTTGTAACGCTCGACGCAGCCTGTCGCTTTGGCCCGGATGAAATCCACCCTGCATCGCTGCTTCTTGTTGCGCAGCAGTGCTGCCAGGCTATCGCGAACGTAGAGGCCGTAATCCTGTCGGGAGGCAAAATCACCCTCCTTCAACGGCCGCTTGCGCTCGGCAAGCCACTCTACAAAGCCATCGGGCCTGTCGGGAAAGAGGCTCATCCGCCCTGCCGGGACATTCAGCCGGTGAAGATAAAGCTCCGACCTGTAGGCGGTGCCGCGGCCAAAGCCCGGGTCATCGCCAATAACAGCCACCGCCGCGGAAGCCGGAAGGCGTTCAATGAGATTGCAAAGTGTCGCAATCGCCGAGAACCCAGACCCGACCAAAACCGCATCATAGATCATTCATAGCCCTCGCATGCGCACAGCAAACGCGTCCGGACAGGATCGAGTTCCCACGGCTTCAAGCGTAGCGGCTCTTCGGCCGCGAAAGCCCGAGGTGGTCGCGTAGCGTTTTTCCCTCATAATCCGTGCGAAAGAGCCGCCGCCGTTGGAGCTCCGGAACCAGCCGCTCGACAACATCGTCGAGCCCCTGCGGCAGATAGGGGAAGACGACGTTGAAACCGTCGGATCCCCCTTCATAAAGCCACTCGGCCATGTCGTCGGCGATCTGCTGCGGCGTGCCGACAAAGGCGAGACCCGAGTAGCCGCCATAGCGCTGCGCCAGCTGGCGGACGGTCAAACGCTCCTGCTCCGCGAGCCTCAGCACCTGCTCGCGGCCGGTCTTGCTGGCATCGGTCTCAGGCACCTCGGGAAGCGGCTGGTCAGGGTCGAATTTCGAGGCGTCATGGCCAAGCGCGATCGACAGCGAAGCGATAGCGCTGTCGTAATGCACGAGGGTATCAAGACGGGCGCGCTTCGCCCTCGCCTCCTCAAGTGTATCCCCGATCACCACGAATGCCGCAGGCAGAATCTTCAGATGATCAGGGTTGCGCCTCACCTTTCCCATCCGCCCCTTGATATCGGCATAGAGCGCCTGTCCAGAGGGCAAGTCGCGCGGCGAGCAAAAGACGACCTCAGCCGTTTCAGCGGCAAGCTGCCGGCCTGGTTCGGATTGACCGGCCTGAACGATGACGGGCCACCCTTGTGGAGGGCGGGCGATATTGAGCGGACCCCGTACGGACAGTTCAGGGCCTTTATGGTTGAGCGCGTGCATCTTGGTCGGATCGAAGAAGGTACCGCTTTCGACATCGCGGACAAAGGCGTCATCGTCGAAGCTATCCCACAGGCCGGTCACCACATCAAAGAATTCGCGTGCACGTTCATAGCGCTCGCCGTGGGCGACATGCTCGTCGAGCCCGAAATTCAGCGCGGCATCCGGGTTGGACGTCGTCACGATGTTCCAGCCTACGCGCCCGCCGCTTATGTGATCGAGCGATGCGAAGCGCCGTGCCACATGATAGGGCTCGTCGAAAGTGGTCGATGCCGTGGCGACGAGACCGATACGGCTCGTCAGCGCCGCAATAGCGGAAAGCAACGTGAAGGGCTCGAACGACGTGACCGTGTGGCTGCGCTTCAAAGCCTCCTCGGGCATGTTGAGCACGGCAAGATGATCGGCCATGAAGAAGGCGTCGAACTTCGCCGCTTCCAGTTTCTTCGCAAACGCGACGATATGGGCAAAGTTGAAATTCGCGTCCGGATAAGACCCCGGATACCGCCAGGCTCCGGTATGGAGGCTGACGGGGCGCATGAAGGCGCCCAGATGAAGTTGCCGTTCGGTCAATTGCGTTCACCTTCTCGGCTCCCGGTGCCGATACTTGTCGGCGGCGTGGGAACTCGGTTGTCGCTCAGGTTCGGCCCAATATTCTCTACGGCGCGCCGGCGCTAAAGGAATATATTTTCGTTCTGCAACTCGGCTGCGAAAAGAAGCCGTGTTTGCGCACGAGCATCAGGTGCCACGTACAGGTCCGCACACGTTAGCATGTGGTGGCGGATGTCGGCACTATGGTATCCGCGCCCAGTCTCACGAGACTCTTTCCACTGAGGAAATCGCCTGCTCTTCAACCTGGCTTTACGAGTTAGCACGCACGGAAGCCGCGCCTTCGCTACGGAAAGCCATACGGCGCCGCCGCAGCATGCAGCTCTGCGTTGAATCGACCTTTTTTGTGTGAGCATTCCCGCAAGCGATGGGCTGTTTCCGAAATCACTCGCCCCAGAGGCAGGAAAGCGGGACCGCCGCCAGTCTATCACCAAAGGGTAGGATCTTGTCCCCGTCGTAAAGAACCCATCCTGCCTTGAAGGCGCTTCCGGTGGCAGCCGCAACTTTCCGGAGGCCCTTGAAATCCGGCGCTGTGACCGTCGCCGCAGCCTTTACCTCAAGCCCGATGATATCGCCGCTCTCATCTTCCAGAATAATATCGACCTCGTCCTGATCTTTGTCACGATAATGATGGAAGGTCGGTCGAGCATCGCTCCATGTGGCGAGCCTGAGAATCTCATTGGCAACGAAGGTTTCGAGCAGGGCACCGAAGGCCGAGCGGTCTCTTGCAATACGATCCTGGGTCAATCCCGTTAATGCGGCAAGAAGTCCGCTATCCAGGAAGAACAGCTTCGGCGTCTTCACGAGACGCTTCAGTGGATTGCGGAACCATGGCTCGATCCTGCGCACCAGAAACAGGTTCTCGAAGATGCCGATATAGCGACGCGCGGTTTTGTCATCGAGACCGATTTGTCCTGCCAGCTGCGCGAAATTCAAGAGCTGTCCCGAGTGATGTGCGAGTGCGCGAAGTAGCTGAGGCATCTGGTCGAGACGCTCGACATCGGCGATTTCGCTAACGTCGCGCTCGACAATCGCTCGGATATATTCTCTTGCCCAAGCAGAACGACGGCGAGGATCGGGGCGTGCGATCATCTCCGGATATCCGCCAGTGAGGACGTGTTCGATCAGGTCAGACCCGACAATAACGCTCCCAGGCGCCGTAAGCTCTCCGGCAAATGCCTTGTCGAGGAAATTGCCCTTCCCTCTCAGGACTTCTGCCTGGCCCAGGGGCAGCAGGGTCACAACCTCCATCCTGCCGGCAAGGCTTTCCGAGACGGTCGGAAGCGCAAGGATGTTGGCGGATCCTGTCAAAAGAAATCGGCCGGGACGTCGGTCGTTGTCGACGGCGCTTTTGATGGCGCGCAACAGTTCGGGAGCCCGCTGCACTTCGTCGAGGATTGCAGTATCGATTTGCCTGATAAAGCCGACCGGATCGGTCTTTGCCGATGCGAGCGTCGTGTCGTCATCCAGCGTGAAATACGGCCGGTCTGTCTTGAGGAGAGATCGTACCAGAGTGGTCTTGCCGCATTGTCGGGGTCCATTCACGAGGACGACCGGCGTATCTGTCATGGCTATGGCCACGCGTTGAGACGCACCTCTGGGAAACAGGTCGGCCTTGTTGTTGCTGATCAAATATTGGCCCCTTTGGAACTAACCGTAACTATTCGTCTGATCCGGAAGATAGCTTCGTCCAATCCGGATTTCAAGTTCGGCCAATCCGGAAAGGCACGCCGTCTATATCGGAGCTGCCGTCCAGCCAAAAAATTGAGATGGCAAAGGAGAAAACAAAGTGTACTCGGTCGCAGCTCGATCCTCTTGCCCCCGGCTGTCGCTCAATCGCCGCCTGCGCGATCAGCGCAGGTTGTCCATCGCAGGGCAGATGCCCCCTCGTCCTGGCCTGCAGGGATGCTCGGCAGCAGTCGCGGCAGTCCGGCCGTCCTGCGGTCCGGGAGGTGTCTTCGGAAAAAATGAGTACAGGAAGGGCTGGCAAGGCGCTAGCCGCGGCACGGGATCGCCATAGATATTTGACTCCAGCTAAAAAAGTTCTTACTTTGTTCTATTCATTAGATAGATGAAATAGACATGAACCGGCACACTTCGAACTTCACCTGAGGCCGCACCAATGGATGTGACGGCAGCTTCGACGATTAGAAAGATCATCCATGTCGACATGGATGCGTTTTACGCGTCAGTGGAACAGCGCGATAATCCGGAACTGCGTGGCAAGCCGCTCGCCGTCGGTGGTGCAGCCGCCCGAGGCGTGGTTGCGGCTGCTAGCTATGAAGCACGAAAATTCGGGGTTCACTCTGCGATGCCTTCGATCACGGCCGCTCGCAAATGCCCTGACCTGATTTTTGTGACGCCCCGCTTCGAGGTCTATCGCGCCATCTCCCAGCAGATCCGCGAGATTTTTGCCGAATACACGCCGTTGATCGAGCCTCTGTCGCTCGACGAGGCCTATCTCGATGTGACCGAGAACCTCAGGGGCATGCCGGTCGCGACCGAGATCGCGCTGGAGATCCGCGCAAAGATCAAGGTTGTTACCGGGCTGAATGCTTCAGCGGGAATCTCCTATAACAAGTTTCTCGCCAAAATGGCTTCCGACCTCAACAAGCCGAACGGGCAGGCCGTCATCACGCCGAAGAACGGTCCTGCCTTCGTTGAAAGGCTGGCCGTGAAGAAATTCCACGGCGTCGGGCCGGCGACCGCCGAGAAGATGCACCGCCTCGGGATCCAGAACGGCGCCGATCTCAAGGCGCAGTCGCTGCAGTTCCTGGCCGATCATTTTGGGAAAGCTGGTCCATACTTTTACGGGATTGCCCGCGGCATCGATGAGCGCCGCGTCAAGCCGGACAGGATCCGCAAATCGGTCGGTGCGGAGGATACTTTTGCGCAGGATATTCACAGCTACGACCCGGCGCTCGAGGGCGTGCGCCCGCTCATCGCCAAGGTCTGGCGGTACTGCGAGACCAACCCGATAAGGGCAAAAACCGTGACGTTGAAGGTGAAATATGCCGACTTCACGCAGATTACGCGCTCAAGGACAGTCGAGCGGTCCTTCCTGTCTGCCTGCGAAATCGACGAGGTTGTCGCCTCGCTCTTGAAGTCAATCTTTCCGCTGCCGAAAGGCATACGATTGCTGGGGGTGACGCTATCCTCTCTCGAAAGGGCAGATGACCTCCGGACGGATCAGTTGCAGCTAGTTTAGATGACGCGCCCCTCAGAGCGGCGAGCATCCACAATGCTTCTAATGCTGCGTCCACCGCAGCATGTCGACATCGTAGCCGAGCGCTTTGGCCTTTTCGACAAGCATGTTACGGGTCTTTTTTGTCGGGTCGGGTCTCCGAGTCAGGAACCATAAATATCGACCCGAAGGTTCGCCAATTATCGACCAAGAATAATCCGCGGCGCGATCAAGGATCCAGTAATCCCCGTAAAACGGGCCGAAGAACGATACTTTGAGCTTGGCGTTGCCGCTATCCGGGACAGTTTTTGCCCTGCCTTCGGATTCTTTGCGCCTACCGTCTATTCCGCCTTCCCGGCAGGTGTTGAGCACGCGGACCATACCATCTTCACCAAGCGAGTAGTCGGCAGTAACCGCCTCGCAACCGCGCTCAAACTGATTTTCGTAGCGCGCCAGCTCGAACCAATGGCCTAGGTATTGCTCGATTTCGACAGGCTTGGCTGGCTGAGGTACGGACGAGTTGCCAGAAGGCCCAGCCGGGCTGCACGCAGCCAACACGGCGCCCGCCATTGATATGATTGCGATATTGATTCTCATGCCGTCAGAATACATTAGGTGACCGATAGTTCCAGTTGCTCGTTCGCGATGGCGCGTGCGACCGTGCCCGGCTAGCCGTGGGATTCGTGCGACCGGAGCCGATCAATTATCAGTGCCGCCATTCGTTGGAGTCGCAACGGTCACGCAGACACCGTGCCGGTGAAGAAGAAAAACGCGGTCGTGGCCGCAGAAGACAAAGCAACCGAACGATCTGTCCGCTCCGACCCGACGGGGGCGCGGCTGCGGACGGTTCGAGAACCCGCAAACACATAGAGGTCGAATAGTACCTTAGAAGAAGCGCCTTCCGAGCCCGAGATCGTGTGAAAGAAGAAGTCAAGCGCCCGCCCAGATGACTCGCCACTCGACCGCCGCCTCCACAGCGTCCGGGACGGGCCGACCGATGTTGATCCATGTGACGGACGACATCAAGTTCGGGGAGCCGGCGACCTTTACTGATACCAGACGGCATTCACGTTCGGCGCGATCGAAGGGGCCTCTCTAAGCCGCATTTCATCTTCCGAGTCTTCGGCCAGGGTGATGGCGCCGATTTTTGATTTGACCTTTTTCCAACCTCTCGGATGGACAAGCCAGAGTACGTTAGCGTACTACCGGATATCGGCAGCCCAAATGACGAGGCTCGTTGCCGCTGTGAGATTGGCACCTTGCGCCCCGAGACACGGAGGACGCAACGATGGAGCTGAACTCTGTCAATGTTGATTTCAAAGACAATAAATGGTGGGTACGTGTCGTTGAGAACGGTACTGTGACCGAACGAGACTTCGTACTTGAAAGCCACGCCCGCAGCTGGGCAAGCGGCCAGAAAGCTCGGTTGAGCCAGTCTGGCAATCGCACCGAGGCAGCAGAGTAACGACCTGCCGAGCCCTTCACAGCTTCAATCAACACCCGCCTAGTCGGATCTATAGTAACCGTGCTTGCGGTCGGAACTATCAGAAATCTACCCGAACCGCCGTACCCATACTTTCACGACTTGGCCCCAGTCGGGATGAGCCGGTGGCCTTGCTCATCCTCTGTCCCGACCTAGTTCACAACCATGGGCATGGAAAGAGTCCGCACTGGCGCCCTACCGTCGCCGCCGAGAGAATCCCCCCTTCTGACCGACGGCGGCTGGACCGAGGTCCAACGGTTGCCAGAGGGCCGGACGCGGCACATACGCCTCGAAGGAGAACTGGCCCAGCTTTTCCGTGAACGTTCGGCCAGGCAGGCAGCGAAGATCATCCGTGCATGGATGGTGTGGGTTGTTCTGCTGGATGTCGTCACTCTCGCGCTAAATCTGCTCCTCCTTCCGTCGCAAACAGCTACAGCAATGTTCTTGCCGGCATCACTGCTTCTTCCCGCCGCAATATCGACGGCCATTTTTTTCTCGAAGCCGCGTGGGCCACGGCAACAATTCTCAGTATTGCTCGGTGGCATCCTGGTCATCTTGCTGTCAGTCGCCCTGGCTGGGGTAGCCTCCGGGGGCGAATTCTATGAGCGGCATCTAACGATCATGTTGTTCGTGGCTGTGACTGCGATAGTGATATTCCCGGTGCCGCTCACCCTTGCAACTATGGTTGGCGTGGGAGCGATCTTTATCTACCTGATATTCCAGCTCCGAAATCCGATGATAGGACCGGGGAGCGCGATCGCGGGCTCGCTGTTTTTTGCGGCTGGCATAATGGCAACTCTAGTAGCGCGCCGGACCGCAATCATTCTGGCGCAGAAAACTTTTCTTCTGGAGCTACGCGATCGCAAACGCCTTGCAGACCTGAAAGATGCTAACGGCCGTCTGGAACGACTGGCCCGCACCGATCCCCTGACAGGTGTTGCAAACAGAAGATCAATGATGGCAACGCTTGAAGCTTATTGGAAGAATGGACCTGGCGGCCTGGAAGCTGCGATGTTGATGTGTGATGTCGACGACTTCAAGCGCCTCAATGATAGTCTCGGCCACGCCGAAGGTGATCGCTGCCTCGTCAAGGTGGCCGGTATCATCGAGAGCAGCTTGAGGAACGACAACGACCAGGTCGCGCGCTTTGGTGGGGAGGAGTTCCTGATTTTTCTTCCTGGTTGCGATGCAAAGACGGCCCTCAGCTTGGCCGAGACGATCCGACAGCGCGTCGAGGCTGCCTCATTTCCCAACCCCGCATCGAGGGCGGCGCCAGTAGTAACGCTCAGCATCGGCGTCGCTACCCTCCCCCTGGACCGTGCGCCAAAGAGCGTGGACGACCTTCAGCGGGAAGCCGATGCAGCACTTTATGCGGCAAAGAGAGAGGGCCGCAATCGGACCAGGGTATGCACTCACGGCAGTTCAGCCAATCAAACGTAAACCTGAGGTAAAACGCTGGCCTTGAAGGATGTTGACCGGCGGCCCGCAACCAATCGATACGAAAATTGAAAACTTAGCCTCCTGGTTTGTCAGGGGCTAACTGCAACCTGAGAAAAACAGCGGCTTATGAACAGTTTGCCCATCGTCAGCAGCTAGCGCTATCCCATATAGAGTCACTCAGGGTTCGAGAGAATGAAGTCGCGCGATGACCAAAGATGCTGAATCGACGATCTCAAGTTTCGTGGCAAGCCGACCTGCTGGCACAACCTGTCCGAGCGAAGTGGCGCGTAGTCTTGCGTGTGATCACAACGCCTCGCTGGACTGGCGCAAATTCATGCCGGTGGTCCATGAAGCGGTAGATGTGTTGCTGGCGCGCGGCGAAATTACCCTGACCTGGAAATCTGTCGTAATGAGCGAGCGAGCCGGCCCCTACCGAATAAGCGGTCCCAGCTGAAAGGCTCACTATAATACACTCAGGATTAGGCAACCGTCATCACCGAGGCGATAGAGGTCGGGGCCCTTTTCCGGGAAGCGCAGAAACAGCTGGTTTACGAGCACCGCGCGCTCCCGCTTGAAAATGCGTAGCGAACTTCGCACTAAGGTATAGCTTCACCGAAACGCCGGGAAGAGCAACAGGAACCATCGGCGATCTGAGGTCATCCCTCTACATCACCGAGGTTCCTTTGCATGAAGATCGCCGCACAGGACGTGAAGGGCTTCGACGGCGTCGGCGCCGTCCGTTCATCCATGCACTCTGCAAACGGCGCTCTCTAACCTTCCCGAATATCTTCAAATCTTCGCTTGCTCGGCGGAGCTAAAACGCAGTGCTCGGTCGTTTGCCGGAACGATCGCATCCCTCTCCTCTGCGAGCGCATCGCTGGCGGATTTGCTGGGCGCGTAGCCAGAGCCAGCCATGACGAAAACTGTTGCCCGACGAGTTCTAAGATCCGGCCGCTGCCCTGGGCCAACATCATAGGGCCGGCCGTGCGGCAGGTGTTAACGTGCCACGCAGATTGATCTCTACATCCGGCCACCAAACAAGGGGATCGCAGTCCCAAATAGGACTAAAGCCAGGAAACGAGCCGTGGTTTTTGATGAGGACGTCGATTAGGCCCAATTCGCTCGCGACGCGAACAAAGGCATGTTCAAAGGCGGTAAGGTCATCAGGTCGGCCGCAAGGGCGATCGCTTCTTTGCCCGCTTCCTCAACGAGAGAGGCTGTCTCCTTAACTCGGTGGCCTCCGCGCAACACGACAACTTTTGCCCCTTCCCTACCCTGCTGTGGAGCGAACTCTTAGACCTATCCTCAACCGCCGCCAGTTACGATGGCGGCCATGTTTGAAAGGAAGGCCATGGTTACTCCTATGGTGTTTAAAAAATCGATCTGGATACACAAAATATGCGTGTTTCGGCGATTGATGGCAATGACGGAGGCTCGACTTCGATCGGTCACGGCTAATTCCAAAGCATCGTACCAGGAACCGCTGGACGAGGTACTGGCGCTGGGACGCCCAGTCGACCTAGAAGTCCCCTCAGATCCTGCGTCCATGCCAACGCCGAAAAGCAACAGGGGGGCTTCAGCTCCCGATGCTGATTGACAGTTCCAAACCGGCATGCGGTATTCATGCGCCGACCGGTTGTGGGAGCGTTATATCGCCATAGTCCGGTTATACGTCGACAGAGCTCCCAATGTTGTTTACTTGCAACACGATCGAAACGTCTTGGCACCGGTTAACTGCCGTAGCAGGCCGGCTTCCATGGCCGCGTTCTTGAACGCTTCCGCTGCCACCGACGGGTCCACACGACCGTCCACAGCGCCGATACAGGCCCGCCGGGCGGCGGCAAAAGCTTTGCCGCCGCGGGTGGGCCAACAGGTCATCAGGCACGCAAGCGCTTCTCGGCTGTTGCTCACGCTCTTAAAATGATCACCGCCGTCGATCGCCACCTCGATTGTTGATTGCCATAGTTCGATCGACATTTCTTTCCCTGCCTCTGTTTTCCACTTCGGCTTGAACGCGCCTTCAACGCGTGCTGTTCCGCGATCGGACTTAAGTCCAGGTCATCCCCATGGCGGAAGTTGGAACCATTCCAGAACCGTCAGCAGCAGGCTTCGTGCTGACCTGGAAGGACGGTTTCACGGGCGCTGCGGCAGCTCGCTGTCGCTTCCCGGCACAGGCTTGGATTTGTTATCCGCTGGGCCATTGCGCGGTATCGGGTTCAGGGCCCGTCCCGGCGTTCCTGTCGCTGTCCAACGGTACTTCAGCCTATCGGACTAAGGTCCGATGCTGGAACCAATGCAATGTCAGAGGGTTGGTTGGATAGATTCAATATGACGATCTAAACCAGAGAGGAAACCATGAAGAAAATCGTTCTCGCAGCCGCATTCGTCTCCGTCTCGTCTCTTTCAGCACTGGCTCAGACCGCGCCAGCCGCCAACAGCAATGGCGACACGCCGGCAGTTGCTACCCCCGACACCAAAAATCCGACGGCTCCGGTGGAAGGCGCAAACAGCTTTACTGAGGACCAGGCTAAGGATCGGATTGAAAAAGCAGGTTACACGCAGGTGAAAGATCTCAGCAAAGACGACAAAGGCGTTTGGAACGCCAAAGGCATGAAGGACGGCAAAGCCGTTTCGATCGCCCTCGATTATCAGGGCAATATTGTTGCCAAGTGAGTGCGAAACGCAAGCGCAAGGAGGTTATCATGAAAACTGTTACCGGACTTTTTGACGACTATACGGACGCCAGCTCCGCTGTCAGTGAACTCGAAGCTGTTGGTGTTCCATCTATCGATATCAGCATTGTATCCAACAATGGTGATCGACGGCACGGCGAGTCGAATGCCGCCGAAGGGGCCGGAACTGGCGCCGGGATCGGTGCTGTTGTCGGCGGGGCAGGCGGTTTGCTCACTGGTCTCGGCTTAATGGCGATTCCGGGTGTTGGCCCGGTTGTCGCCGCCGGTTGGCTTGCTGCCACCGCAGCGGGGGCCGCAGCTGGTGCGGTTGCAGGTGGGGCCGCTGGTGGAATTATCGGCGCACTGACGAGCTCCGGCGTACCAGAACGAGATGCTCATTTCTACGCCGAAGGTGTGCGCCGAGGTGGAACCCTCGTCACCGCCAAGGTGGATGAGGCACTGGCGCCAGAGGCTGAAGCTATTCTCAAGCGCTCGAATTGGGTTGATCCGACAGAACGGCGCACCGCCTACGAGAAGCAAGGATGGACCCGTTTCGACGATACACTCGCGCCCTACAATGCCGAACAAATTGAACAGGAGCGGCTTCGTTATCGCCGGAATGGGATGTGAATTTTGTATGAAGGGCGCCCCGAGGCGCCCTTCATTATACTCACGGCTTGTGGCATAACGCCTATTTATGGAACTCCCTGGAATCAGAAATGGGCTCGGAGCGTTGAAGCGTCTTCTGAACTCGCAGCTATCCTAATGTCTCGGCAGCCGATTAGCAGCAAGAGGCTGGTGGGGCGTCCTTCCTAAATCCAAATTTAATCTTCGTTTTCGGCCCGCCCCTTGGAACTCTTGCGTCGGAGGGTGGTGGCGGCACGTTTGCATTCGATGGAAAAAGTCCACATCAGCCATATTTACTTTTATAATTATATAATGCAAATTCTCCGCAAGGCTCAGGAGGTGAGCCTTAGCAGCAGGAGGAAATCGCCGTGCGCAATTATTTCAAACTCGGACTTCTGGCCGCCGTAGTCGGCGGTGCCTTAGGACTCGGAACGCTACAAGCGTCATCTCAGAATCTCGAACTGACCATCATGGCCCCTGCTGGCGCCGGCGGTGGCTGGGATTCCGCTTCCCGCTCAATGCAGGAAGCCATGATGGCGAGCGGCAACGCAAAGAGCGTGCAGGTGATCAACGTCCCGGGCGCCGGTGGTACAGTCGGTCTTGCTCAGTTCATCGGCTCCGCGAAAGGAAACCCTAGTCAGCTTCTCGTTGCAGGTATCACGCTGGTTGGTGCAAGCATCTCTAACCAGTCACCGGTCGATCTGACCCAAGTCACCCCGATCGCGCGCCTGACCGGCGACCCGCTCGTCATCGTCGTGCCTAAGGATTCGCCGATCAAGACGATAGACGATCTGCTGGCCACCATTAAGAAGGATGTCGCAACGACGATCTGGGTTGGCGGATCGGCTGGCGGTGCGGACCACATCCTCGCAGCGCTCGTCACGAAGGCGGCTGGCGCAGACCCGAGCAAGATCAACTACGTCGCTTATTCCGGCGGCGGCGAGTCACTTGCAGCTATGCTCGGCGGTCAGGCGACCGCAGGTGTTTCTGGCTACGGAGAATGGGAAGGCCAGATCAAGTCGGGCGACCTCAGAGCATTGGCGATTTCTTATCCTGAGCCGATTGAAGGCATCGAAGCAAAGCCTCTCAAAGCGCAGGGGCTTGATATCGAGCTCGTCAACTGGCGCGGTATCTTTGCCGGTCCCGGTGTCGACGGCGCGGATCTCGATGCGCTCAAGTCTGCAGTCGAGAAAACTGTGAAATCCCCGGAATGGCAGGCAATCCTGAAGGCTCGTGGCTGGACCGACTACTATGCTCCCTCCGACGAGTTCAAGACCTTCATCGGTTCGGAAACTGAGCGCGTGAAGACCATCCTGACGTCTATCGGTCTCGCAAACTAAGCTGGCGAAGCAAGCGGAGGCGTGGTCTGCCGCCTCCGCTTGCGACGAGGAAAACATGACCCAAAAAATCCTTCACACACCAAACCGCCCAGCCGCGGTACTTGCTGTCATCCTGTTTGCCATTGCCACCATCACCTACTGGGATGCCAGCCACATGAAGGTGCGTGCAACGTATGGCATGAGCGCCAGCGCTGCCTCCTACTTTGTCGCGATCCTGTTCGTTGCCCTTGCGATCGGCCACCTTGTCACGGCTTTCAAGCCGTCGGACATCGACGTCGAGGCAGCGGACTGGATGGCCGTCGGCTGGATCGGACTGGCTCTTGCAGGATTGATCGGTTCGATCTGGCTTGGTGGCGGCTTTATCCTCGGTTCAACGCTTCTCTTTGCGCTGACCGCGCGGGCGTTTGGTCGAAAGGCGCTCCTTGCCGATCTCTGTCTCGGAGCGGTCATCGGTGTCCTGGTCTTCCTTGTCTTCAATAAGCTCCTGACGCTCGCGTTGCCGCAAGGCCCGCTTGAGCGGCTCTTCTGAGGACGCTCTGATGGATACTTTTTCGTTTCTGCTCGATGGCTTTGCGCTGGCTATTCAGCCTGCAAACCTCATCTACGCCGCCATCGGCGTCCTGATCGGAACGGCAGTCGGCGTTCTTCCAGGCATTGGCCCAGCGCTGACCGTCGCACTTCTTCTTCCGGTGACCTTTAAGCTGGATCCCGGCGGTTCGATCATCATGTTCGCCGGAATCTATTACGGCGGCATGTACGGTGGTTCGACCACCGCGATCCTGCTCAACACGCCTGGGGAAAGCGCATCGGTTGTTACCGCACTCGAGGGTAACAAGATGGCACGTGCAGGCCGCGGGGGCCCGGCACTCGCGACCGCGGCTATCGGTTCGTTCGTCGCGGCACTGATCGCAACTGCCGGCTTGGCTGTTCTCGCCCCATATCTTGTGAAGATTGCCATCAAGTTCGGTCCTTGGGATTATTTCGGTCTGATGCTGATTGCATTCGTGACGGTGTCGGCAACATTTGGATCATCGCCGCTGCGCGGCCTGACAAGCTTGGCCTTTGGGCTCTGGCTCGGATTGATGGGGATCGATCAGTTGACGGGACAGGCACGCCTGACATTCGGTGTCCCGGAGTTGCTCGATGGCGTCGAGGTCACAACGCTCGCCGTCGGCCTGTTCGCGATCGGCGAAGCCTTCTTTGTCGCGTCTCGTCACCTCTACAAGCCCGAAAAGCCTATCCCGGTTAAGGGGTCGATCTGGATGACCAAGGAAGATTGGAAGCGCTCCTGGAAGCCATGGCTTCGCGGAACCGTGATCGGCTTCCCGATCGGTGCCCTTCCCGCCGGCGGCGCGGAAATCCCGACCTTCTTAAGCTACACGATCGAGCGGAAGCTGAGCCGTAAGCCGGAAGAATTCGGTCGGGGAGCGATCGAAGGTGTTGCTGGTCCTGAGGCGGCGAACAATGCCTCGGCCGCGGGCACGCTGGTACCATTGCTGACGCTTGGACTGCCAACTTCAGCCACCGCAGCCGTCATGCTCGCGGGCTTCCAGCAATACAATATCCAGCCGGGGCCGCTGCTGTTTACGCAGCACGCCGACCTCGTCTGGGGACTTGTCGCCAGCCTGTTCATCGCGAATGTCATGCTGCTCGTTCTCAATCTGCCTTTGGTCGGGATGTGGGTGAAGCTCCTCAAAATTCCACTGCCCTGGCTCTATGCGGGCATTCTTGTGTTTGCTTCGATGGGTACGATTGCGGCGAATCCTTCGGTCACGGAACTGCTGCTGCTAACGGGTTTCGGCGTCGTCGGGTTTGTGATGCGCCGCTATGACTATCCCATTGCTCCCGCAGTTGTCGGTCTGATCCTCGGGCCTCTCGCAGACAGTGCCTTGCGTCGCTCTCTACAGATAAGCCTTGGCGATCCGATGATCCTGCTCCAGCACCCGAGTTCGGCCATCATGATCGGCATTGCCGTGATTGCCTTGGTCGCTCCGTTCGTCTTCAGAGGTCTCTCGAAATTCCGTCAAGACGAGGATTGAAGGCGCAATTCTGTTTGACTGCGCCGGGCGGCGCACATCACTGTGGAAATTCGAACTGAAAGACCAGGACGTACGGAAAAGGCATGGCTAGGAACAGTCTCTCACCCCGGATCAGCACGGACATCATCGAGTTCGTGAAATCCAACGCGATGCGAAAGGGAGATCATCTGCCGCTTCAGATGCTGGCCGACAATTTCCGTGTGTCGCGTGCTCCCATTATGAGCGCTCTTCAAAAGCTGGAAGAGAGGGGCATCGTACGAGCCGAGCCAAACCGAGGCTATTTTCTCGCGGTCAACGGCGAGGCAATCGACGATATTGAAACTGGAAACGGCCATGCTGCCGAGGGCGACGATGCGATCTATCTCAGGATCGCGGACGACCGTCTGTCCGGGAAGTTTGCCGAACGCATCAGCGAAAACGAGTTGATGCGCATCTACGAGTTGCCAAGAACCCGGCTGTTGAAGATCCTTCACCGGATCGCCGACGAAGGTTGGATCGAGCGCCTTCCCGGCAACGGTTGGTCGTTCAAGCAGACCCTCATGTCGAGGAAGAGCTATGAGGAAGGCTATGTCTTCCGTGCCGTGATCGAGCAGCAGGCGATGCTGCTGCCGACGTTCCAACCGGATACGGACGGTTTTCGCAGGGCGCGCGAGACGCAGACGGAACTTGGAAATGGCGGATACGAACATTGGTCGCGGGCCGAGATCTTCAAAGCCAATAATGACTTTCACGAAATGCTTGTTGCGTGCTCCGGAAACGAATTCTTCCTCGACGCCATAAAGCGGATCAACAGATTGCGACGCCTTCTGGAGTACCAGATCACCATCGATCGCAGTCGTCTGCCGAAACAGACGACAGAGCATCTGCACATCCTCGATCTTCTCGAGAGTGATCGGCGATCAGAAGCGGCCGCTTTCCTTTACACCCACATCATGGGTGCCAGCAGGATCAAGACACCAAAAGTGTAATCAGGAGGGAAGCAACAGGCGAAAACGCACGGCTACAGGTGAATTACATTTTGTTATGATAAAATGTGATTTGTGCATGGCCCTCGCAGCATCGTCCTTGAGCATCCATCCAAAACGTACATGCGATGAGAGAGTTGAGATGACTACGATATCGGAGCTCACGGTAAACGGGATAGCGTATGACGTCATCGACCTGCCAGCGGAGGTTGGACACCAGCTTCGATCGCTTCCTTACATTCACCGCATCCTGTTGGAGAATGTTTTGCGGACAGCCGGCGAAGATGTCGCGCGCGCCAAGGCTGCCATCATTGACTGGCTTGCGACGGGTTCGAGCGAGCTGGAGATCCCGTTTCTTCCCAATCGTGTGATGATGCACGATACCACCTGCGGTCCTGCGCTCGTGGATATCGCGGGAATGCGGTCGGCTCTTGCAGAGGCGGGCTATGATCCCGCGCTTCTCAATCCTGTCGTCCCTGTGGATGTCTCCACGGACCACTCGCTGGCGGTCGATGCGTTTGGCGGCTCTGCGTCACTCGAACTCAACATGAAACGCGAGTACGAGCGCAATGCCGAGCGGTATCGTTTCATGAAGTGGGCAACCAATACTATGACGGGGTTTCGCGTGCATCCGCCTGGTACGGGCATCATGCACACGCTCAATCTCGAGCGCTTGGCGACGGTGGTCTCGACGATCGAGAAGGACGGTCGCCGTTGGGCTGCACCTGACACCCTAATCGGGACTGACAGTCATACACCGATGATCAACGGCATCGGGGTGCTTGCATGGGGCGTCGGTGGACTGGAAGCGGAGAGTGTGTTCTTCGGCATGCCCGTATCGCTCCGCGTACCGGATGTTGTCGGCGTTCGTCTGACTGGGCGTCTCAAAGACGGCGTGATGGCGACGGATTTGGCGCTGACCGTGACCCACATACTTCGCAAAATCGATCTCCAGGACAAGTATGTGGAATTCTTTGGCCCAGGCGTGTCGGCGCTGACGGCCGGCGACCGTTCAGTGGTCGCCAACATGACGCCTGAGTTTGGGGGCAATTCCGGCTACTTCCCCATCGATGGCCGCACGCTTGACTATCTGCGGAAGACAGGTCGAACGTCGGAGCAGATCGAACTGGTGGAAGCATACACCAAGCGCGTCGGTCTGTGGTTCGATCCGGAGGAAAACCCACGATACACCGAGCTTTTAGAGATCGATCTATCGGCAATCGAACCCAGTCTGGCCGGGCCCACGCGTCCTCAAGACAGAATATCGTTGGGGAAGACGGCAGCGGCGATCGCTTCGATGAAGCGTGGCTCTGTTGCAAGCACCATCGCGTCGGAACCGAATGATGGGGCTGTTGCGATCGCAGCCATCACCAGTTGCACCAACACATCCGATCCCCGGCTCGTCATTGCGGCGGGCTTGCTCGCCCGTAAAGCGCGGTCGTTCGGCCTTTATCCGGCGCCGTGGGTGAAAACCTCTCTCGCACCAGGATCACCGACGGCGGAAAGATATCTTCGTCGCTCCGGGCTGCTTGAGGATCTTGAAGCGGTTGGGTTCGGGATCGTCGGATACGGCTGCACCACCTGCATTGGCAACTCAGGGCCTCTGACCGAACCGATCGCTGTTGCTATGAAAGACCGGACAATCCTTCCAGTCGCCGTCCTCTCAGGCAACCGAAATTTCCCCGGGCGTGTTCACCCGCAGCTTGAGGCTGGGTTCCTTGCCTCCCCTCCGCTCGTCGTGGCGTTCGCACTCGCTGGGACCGTTGAGCTGGATATTCTGACGGACCCGATCGGGCGGTCGGCTGATGGGCGGGATGTGACATTGTCGATGGTGTGGCCAACAAGCCAGGAAATCGACGAGGCGGTGGCACTCGCGTCTGATGCGGTCGATTTTAAGCCGGCTTATGACGAAGCGGAAGCCAGTAAGGCCTGGCACGACCTTGATGCGCCCACAACGACACTGTTTCCATGGGAAGAGGCATCGACCTACATCCGGCGGCCACCCTTCGCAGGTTTCGGAAACGGTAGTTTGCTTGGGACTTACGACGCGCATCCTCTCCTCGTTGTCGGTGACGACATCACAACCGATCATATTTCGCCCGCTGGCGCGATCCCGGCCCAAAGCGAGACTGGGCGATATCTCGTTGATCGAGGCGAGGTCCCGACCGATTTGAACGTGTACGCTTCAAGGCGCGGCAATTGGGAGGCCATGGTTCGTGGTCTCTACACGAATCGAACTGTGCTCAACCTGCTTGGCAAGAATATCCCACCGGGATCGACCGTGCACGCCCCGTCGGGAGACGTTCTCCCGCTCTGGTCAGCTGCAAACCGCTACGCGGAAAGCAGACAGCCCGTCGTCATCGTCGCTGGTGAACGTTACGGTATGGGTTCGTCTCGCGACTGGGCGGCCAAGGGCGCATCCCTCCTTGGCGCCCGCGCTGTGTTGGCCAAAAGCTTTGAACGCATACATCGGTCCAATCTCATCGGCATGGGTATCCTTCCAATGAGATTGCCGGAAAATTGGGGGCCCGATGAACTCGCCTTGAAGCCGGGTGATTTCATCAGTGTCAATGCCGATGCTGAATTGATAGCGCCGCGTTGCCCTATCGACATTGTTGTCCATCGGCGCGGTCTGGAGAACATCACTCTCGTAGCAAGCGCGGCTATCGAAACGGCTGCGGAAGTCGATATGCTGCGGGCCGGCGGTATTCTCCCCCTGATGTTGAAAAATCTGGTCATGTCGCAGCATTGAAGTGAGGGATGAACGTCGATCACCGTTGAGATAGAACAGCAGCGCACCCGCATTTCCAGGATGAGCGCGAAGGTGCGAAAAAGATAACTCAGTCTCGGATTCGAGTGGCAACTGTTCGCCCGAAGCTGCAGCCTATGATGGGTTGCTGAGGAAAACCTTGTAGAGCCTAGGCGACCTTAAGCTTCGCACAATGATCTGACTACGCCACGGCTTGTGCTCCCGTGATCTCCACCAGAGACCCACACATGAAGGCAGCCTCGTCAGAGGCCAGGAAAGCAACGAGCGCGGCGACCTCTTCGGGCTTGCCAATCCGCCCGAACGGCACGAGCTTGTCGAGATCAGCGATTGTCCGCCCGGAACGCGTGACACCCGCTTCCAGCATCGGCGTGTGAATTTCACCCGGGCACACGGCGTTCACCCTGATCTTTTCAGGAGCATAGTCCCGGGCGAGATTCTGCGTGAAGGCAGCCACAGCTGCCTTAGTCGTATTGTAAGCGATATGATTTGGCGCAGGGTAAAGCCCCCATTGCGACGCCGTGTTGACGATCGCGCCGCCGCCAGCGGCGATCATGTGGGGAAGCGTCGCCCGGCAAAGATGGAACATGGAATCCAGATTGACCCTGAAGCTCGTGTCCCAGTCCTCGTCGCTCAACGAAAGTAGATTGCCGCGACGATTGATGCCCGCGTTGTTCACGAGAACGTTCATCCTACCTTTGAGGTCGAAAGAACGTTGAATGAGGTCGAGGCAAGCACTCTTGCTGGCTATGTCTGCAGCGATCGCCGCGGCGTCACCGCCTTCGGCTTTGATCCCATTTGCGACCTCGGTTGCAGCCGACTGGTTGACATCCGTGACGACAACGAGCGCACCTTCCGCGGCCAAGCGCCGGGCAATGGCTGATCCGATACCGCCGCCGGCGCCAGTGACGACGGCAACCTTATTCACGAAACGCTTCATGTTGCTAACTCCTAACGAATATAGCTGCCGCCGTTGACGTCCAAGGTTGCACCGTTGAGCGACGCCTGGCTCGGCCGCAGGACGAAGGCGACAAGTTCGGCCACTTCTTGCGTTGAAGCGATCTCGCCGATCGGAATGTCAGAGACGGCGGCGGCCTTGCCGTTCGTCGCGATGAAATCCTGCGCCATGTCGGTGCCAACCCACCCGGGCGCAATCGCGACCGCGGTAACGCCATCTTGGCCGAAGCTTCGGGCAATGGACTTCGTCAGATTGATGAGCGCTGCCTTTGTCGCCCCATAGGGCATAGCGTCCGAGGCATAACCGCGCTGACCTGCTCGGCTCGCCATGTTCACAATCCTTCCGCCACCATTGGCTTTGAAATGGCGGACCGCTTCTTTGCTGAGATCAGCAGCGGCAAAGAAGTTGACCTGGAACTCGCGCTGCCAGGCTGCCTTCCACTCGCCGGCGGATGCTTCGATCGATATTTCGGTCCGAATGCCAGCGTTGTTGACCAGCGCGTGGATCCGTCCGGCGGCCTCTACAGCGTTCGACCAGAGTTCGAACGGTCCCTCGGCGGAACACAAGTCGCCCTGGATGATCCAGCCGTTTCCGCCAATATCCGCCAAGAGCTTCTCCGCACTGGCTTTGTCTCGTCCGAAGTGAATGACCGGCTTCGCGCCCTCTTCGGCCAGCCTTCTGACGATCGCCGCGCCGATCCCGCCGGACGCGCCTGTAACCAGAACGACCTGCCCTTCCAGTGCTCTCTTCATGTCGTCACCTCAACGCAACAGGCTAACCTGCGGTCCCCAAGTGTCGGAAAGCGCGAAACCGGTTCGGAACGGATCATCATCCAGAACCCGCAACTCCGTGCGGCCGTAGACGTAGCCCCTACCCGTAATCCGTGGCAGTACCGCCTTGCGACCTGCCACTTCAGTTTCACCAATGGCTTCCGCTCTGAACTCGCCGCCGATGATTGACCGCGACGTCCTTATATCTCCGACGGAGACGAGGCCACGGGCATGAAGCGTTGCAAGATTTGCCGAGCTGCCGGTTCCACAAGGTGAGCGGTCGACACGACCCGGCTGAAGCGTAGTGCAGGTGCGCACCGCGCCATCAGGCTCGCTATCTCGGAACATGACATAGGCGATCTCGTCGACACCGGGCAATGTCGGATGGGAGACCTTCACCTGCTGGGTCAGTTGCCGCTTCAATTCTATGCCCGCCTCGGCGAGCTCACGGGCATTGTCCGGGTCGATCTTCAGGCCGATCTGGCCGACATCGACGAGCGCGTAATAGACTCCCCCAAATGCCACGTCTACCTTGATCCGACCCCATTGCGGAGTGTCGATCTCGTGGTCAAGGAGTTCCGCGAAGCTCGGCACGTTGTCGAGACTGACGCCTAGGCAACGGCCGTTGGCGCATTGCGCGCGCGCCACGATTAGTCCGGCGGGTGTGTCGAGCCGGACCGTTGTTTCAGGTTCGACCATTGGGACGCGACCGGTCTCAAGGAGTGCTGTTACCACGCAGATGCAATTGCTGCCTGACATCGGATGGGCGCGATCGGCCTGCAGCACGATGAAGCCTGCATCAGCCTCCGGCCGCGTCGGAGCGACCAGGAGGTTCACCGACATGGCAACATTGGCTCGCGGTTCGAATGTCACGAAGCGACGAAGGCTGTCATCGACGTTGTTGATGTGGTTCATCTTGTCGAGCATGGTGGCGCCGGGGATTTCCGGAGCGCCTCCGATCAGCACGTGACCGAGCTCTCCCTGGCAATGGACCAGCAGTAGTTCAAGGTTGTCTGCGGTAGCCACGGCCTCTGACCTCACTTTATGTACCAACCCCAGGGCTTGTCGGTGACGTACTTCGTGATCTGCTTGGTCTCGAGATAATTATCGAGGCCCCAACGACCCAATTCGCGGCCAATCCCAGACTCCTTGTACCCGCCCCACGGCGCCTCGGTGAATGTCGGCTGCGAGCAATTGATCCAGACAATGCCTGCACGGAAAGCAGCGGCGACACGCTCTGCGCGGACGTCGTCCTTCGACATGACCGCAGCGCCAAGGCCGAAGCGGGAGTCGTTCGACAGCTCGACGGCCTCCTCCTCGGTTTTGAATGGCCTGACGCAGACGACAGGGCCAAAGATCTCCTCGACCCAGGCGTCGCTGTCGAGTGGAACGTCTGTCAGGACGGTCGGCTGCAGATAGTAGCCCTTATCGAAGCCCTCAGGACGCTCGCCGCCGTATGCAACGGTCGCACCCGCCTTTCGCGCGCCTTCAATCGCAGCGACCACATTGTCGTGCTGCTTTTGAGAGACCAAGGGTCCAAGCAGCACACCTTCTTCAAGGCCGTCGCCGATCTTGATCTTTTTGGTCTCCTCGACGAGCCGTGCGAGAAACCGCCCGTAGATCGTGTCTTGAACGAGAACGCGCGACGTGCCCGAGCACACCTGTCCCTGATTCCAAAAAATGCCGAACATCACCCATTCGACGGCTTCATCGATGTCCGCATCATCGAACACCACAAATGGCGACTTGCCGCCGAGTTCGAGGCTGACGCGCTTGATGTCGCGAGCAGCCGCAGCCATGATTTTCGAGCCGACTGGACCAGACCCGGTGAAGGCCAGCTTGTCGACGCCCTTGTGATCGATGATCGCCTGGCCCGCGACGGATCCCGATCCCGTCAGGATATTGAGAACGCCGGGCGGAAGGCCGACCTCGTCCACAATTGCAGCAAGTTCCAGCGCCGTCAGCGAAGTAAGTTCAGCTGGCTTGAGGATCATCGTGCAACCGGCCGCAAGCGCGGGCGCAACTTTCCAGGCAGCCATCAGCAGCGGAAAGTTCCACGGAATGATCGCTCCGGCGACGCCAACCGGCTCCTTGACAGCCTTGGAGACGAAACGGTCATCTGGGAGGGAAACAATTTCCTCAGGGTTGTTGTCGAGTTGCTCGGCAAGCCCGGCGTAGAAGTCGAAGCAGCCCGCGGCATCGGCAATATCCCAATCGGCTTCCGGGAACGGCTTTCCGTTGTCGAGGACTTCCAGCCTGGCGATCTCGGCCTGGCGGTCGCGGATGCCATCGGCGATAGCGCGAAGATACCTGGCACGCTCTGCACCCGTGAGCTGCGGCCAACCGTCCTTGTCAAACGCACGACGAGCTGCCTTTACGGCAACATCCACATCCTCTGCGGTTGCCGATGCAATTGCCTGCATGACTTCCTCGGTCGCCGGATTGATCACATCACATGTGCCGCCCTTGATCGGCTTGACCCACTGGCCGTCGATGTAGAGTTCTGTACGCATAGTCGCTTCCCTTGCTGTCGTTGGTCGACCAGTCAAAACCGGTCGACTCGATAGGGTTTCATGTCGATGGGCGGTGCAACGCCCAGGATCAGATCTGTGAGAAGCCGAGCCGTGGTCGCCCCGTACGTGAGGCCGAGGTGTCCGTGACCTGTCGCGTACCAGACGTTGCCTCGCTTTGCCGATCGCCCCATGACGGGGACTGTGTCAGGCATGGCGGGACGGTGACCCATCCATTCGGAAGCTTGCTCGACCTTCAGGTCCGGTAGCGCCTCCCTGGCTCGTTTCACCAGCACCTTGGCGCGGCGATAATCCGGCGCTGCATCAAGGCCAGCCATCTCGACGGTTCCGCCAACGCGGATGCCCCCTGCCGTCGGGGTCACCATGAACGCGCGGGCTGGCCATATGAGCGAGTGGCGCATAGAGACCCCCGGCGCCATGATTTGGGTGTGATAGCCTCGCTCAGTCTCGAGCGGGATCGGCTCACCGAGCATCGAAGAAAGACGCCCAGTAAATGCACCTGCTGCGAGAACGACGCGATCCGAACTGAGCGCCCGACCATCGCGAAGCCGCACGCTCTGCACGCCGGCGCTGTCTTGGTCGAAGCCGACAACCTCCCCAGTCTCAACGACCCCATCGAGTTTCTTGAACTGGTCGGCGAGTGCCTGAACAAGTTTAAACGGATTGGAAATCGAGCGGTTGTCCGGGAAGAGAACAGCCTTGCCGATCTTCGTGGTCACGGCGGGTTCGAGGTCTCTGATCGCGTTACCACCAAGGATCTCGTAGCGGAAACCAAAACGATCGAGGATAGCAATGTGCTCGCGATCAGCATTGAATTCCGCCTCATCCGTGTAGACGCTCAAACATCCCTCTGCCGAGATCATGTCCTGAAGACCGGTTTCGGCCAGGAGTACGTCCAGGTCTTCGTAAACGCGACGGCAAAGCACAGCGCCCGCCGCCTCTAGCTCGCGGAGCTTCGAAGGGCGGCTGGCGGAAATGAACCGCAGGAACCACGGAATGAGCTTTGGCATGTAGGAGGGCCGGATCCGGACCGGTCCCTCGGGGTCCATCATCCATCCCGGCATCTGCGCCCAGATCCCCGGTCGGGACGCGGGCATGAACTCGGTCACGGCGATGCTCGCCATGTTCCCGTAGGATGCGCCGGTTCCCGGCTCGTTGCGATCCAGGAGCACCACGGTCTCGCCACGACGCTGTAGCTGGTAGGCGATTGCTGTGCCGATGATCCCGGCGCCGACGACGATGGTTTGAGACACTTCAGCTCCCCGATCTTGGGAGACAGCCGGAGACCTGCCCCGGCCGTCCGCATGTATTACCAGTTCAGGATCGGCTGCATCGCAGCCTTGAATTCGGCCTTCTCTTCCGCCGTCAGCTCTCCAAGCGGAGCGCGCGTGATACCGACCGGGAGCCCCTGCAGCTCGCAGCCGTACTTCACCTTCTGCACGAACTTGCCGCTCTCAAGGATGTTCATCGCGCGATAGAGGACGATCATCTTTTCGCGCGCTGCCTTCAGGTCGCCCGAGCGGAAGGTACGATCGAGGTCGACGCACGCCTTCGCCATGCAGTTTGCCGGACCGCAGATCCAGGAGTCCGCACCCCAGAACATGAAGTCGAGAGCGATGTCGTCCGAACCGGACACGAGCGCGATTCGGCCGTTGTAACGAGAATGGATGTCGATCGCCCGCTGGAGCGATCCAGAGCTTTCCTTGATCCCGAGCACCCGCGGATCGTCGGCGAGCGCGTCCAGGATGTCGAAGCCGATCTCGACTCCGTCCTTGTAGGGATAGCTGTAGAGCACCAGGTTGATGTCGGTCTCCTTTAGCACCGTTTTGAAGTGCGAGAGGAGCTCGTCCTGGGTCGGACGGGTGTAGAACGGCGTTGCCAACAACACCGTGTCATAGCCGATCTCCTTGGCCCGAAGAGTGTTCTCGATGACCTCGCGGGTCGCGGGGGCGTTGGTGCCAGCGATCAGGATTTCGCCGTCGTTCGCGAAATCCTTGACGAACTTGAGCACTTCCAGGCGCTCGTCGTTAGAAAGGGCCGAATATTCTCCGGTCGATCCCATGGGGACCCAGCCCGTGACGCCAGCGGCGCGCAGCGCCGTTAGGTGCTTTTCGTAGGCCTTGAAATCGACCTTGCCGTTCGCGTCGAACGGGGTGATGAGAGCGGGCATGACGCCGGAAAGTTTCATGAAATCTGTCTCCTGTAACGGGCCGCTAGATTGCGAGTTTCTTGAGGATGCGTCCCTCGACGAGCGTGACCGCTCGCGTCAGCGGGAAAGCGATGACGAAGTAGATGAGAGCGACCACGGTCAGGACTTCGACCGGCCGCGCCGTGTTGTTCGAAATGTTCTGTCCGACGAACATCAGGTCTGCCATGCCGACCGCCGAGACCAGCGCGCTCTCCTTGAAAAGGCTGACGCAATTCGACAGAAGGGTTGGAATCGCGCGCAAGACGGCCTGTGGAAGAATGACGCTTGTCACCTGGACCCGCGACGGCAGACCGAGGGCAACGCACGCATCCCTTTGTTCAGGCCCGATCGATTTGAGGCTTGCCCGAAAGGTCTCGCTGGTGATGGCTCCCATGTAGAGCGTCAACGCGATGACGCCGGACGCGAAGTTCGACAGTTCCACCCCCAGGATCAGCGGAAGGCAGAAGAAGATCCAGAAAAGCTGGATGAGCACTGGCGTGCCGCGAAAGAACTCCACGTAGGTTCCGGAAACCAGGCGAAGAACAGTGCTGCGCGATGTCCGCGCCAGGCCGACGAGGAAGCCAAGCGTGCACCCCAACAGGATGCAGACCGCCGTGAGCTCCAAGGTCGTCACGAGTCCAAGAAAAAGAGCGTGTTCGAACCTTGCGAGGACGGAGAAATCAAGCGACATCTGGACCTCCTAACTTGCGAGCATTTGACGGCGGCGTTCCAGGAACCCAACAATCTGGGTGATGGGGAACGACACTGCGAAATAGATGAGAGCGACAACCGTGAAGGTCTCGATCGGGCGATAGGTTTCGGTCGCCAGCGATTTGGCCTCGTACATAAGGTCGGCGATGGCGACGATGGCGACGAGCGCGCTCTGCTGGAAGATGACGATTCCGTTCGTCAAAAGCACCGGGACCGAGGCGCGGAACGCGGTCGGAAACACGATGTAGAGCACGCGTTGCCAAGGATTGAGACCAAGCGCGATCCCGGCGTCAATCTGCTCCTTGGGAACCGCCTGGATCGAGGCGCGGTAAGCCTCGGCGTTGAAGGCGGTCAGGTTCAGGCCGAGCGCCAACACCCCCATGGTGATTGGATCGAGAAAAACGTCGAACAACATGGGCACGCAGTAGAAGATCCAGACGATCTGGACGATCGCGGGCGTACACCGGAAGAATTCGACGAAGAGCATGAACGGCATGCGCAGGAGCCGGTATGGGCTCATCAGCAGCAGAGCCAGTCCAAAACCGGCGATGACGCCGATGATGTTCGCAGCAACCGTCAGCTCGAGCGAGACCGCCAGTCCCCGCAAAAGCGGCGCAAAGGTGATGGAGTTGAAGTCGAACGTGTAGTTCATCGCCACCTCCTATTGCTTGATGTGAAAGACGCGGTCGATGAACTCCTTCGTGCGCTCCTCCTTCGGAGAACCCAGCACCTGTTCGGGCGGACCGTCTTCGACGACGACGCCGCCAGCGCAGAAGATCACGCGCGACGCGATGTTCTTGGCAAACCACATGTCATGCGTGACGATCATCATCGGCATGTTCTGCGAGGCGAGCTGCATGATCACCTGCTCAACTTCGCTGACAAGTTCAGGGTCGAGCGCGGACGTTACTTCGTCGAACAACATCAGCTTCGGATCGAGCATCAGGGCACGCGCGATAGCGACGCGCTGCTTTTGGCCGCCCGATAGCTGTGCCGGGTAGGCCTTTGCTTTCGCGCCCAGGCCGAAACGCTCAAGGAGAGCTTGCGCACGAGCCTGCGCCGACGCCTTCCGTTCGCCCCGGACCTTGCAAGGTGCCAGCATCAAGTTCTGGATGACGCTAAGATGCGGGAATAGCGTGTAGTGCTGGAACACCATGCCGATCGAACGGCGGACGTTGGTGTCGATCAAGGTCTTTTTGGCAGACCCTTCCGAGGAGATGTACGGCTTACCGTCGAAACTGATCGAACCGCTGTCGATCTGTTCGAGACCCATCATGACGCGGAGAAGCGTGCTCTTGCCGCCGCCGCTCGGGCCGATCACGACGACGCGGTCGCCGGGTTTCATTTCGATGTCGATGCCCTTGAGCACCTGGATTGCACCGTCGCCGTAGCTCTTATGCAAGGCCTGCATTTTAACGAGAGGTAGACTGAAGGACATGGTCATGGCCGATCTCGGTTTACATCGAGTGCGGGACAGCGCCGACTATTGAACGTCGGCGCTGTTGGCGATGTTAGTTCGAGCCCTTGAGGACCTGGTCGACAGCCTTCTTGATCAGCTCGTCGACGTGACCGGTCGCGACCTTTTCTTCCAGGAAGATGTTGACCACTTCCACATCAGCAGCAGACATGTTGTGCGGCAGGCCAAAGGAAACGCCCTGCTTGGCGAGCGCCGGGGTCGGGCTGAGTGCGACCGCCCAGTCTGGATTGGCCTGCGTCAAAAGTAGATTGGTGTCGGATGCATCGACAAGAATGTCGGCGCGCTTGGACGTCAGGGCCAGACGCGTCTCGTCGTTACCCGGAAGACGCATGATCGTTGCGGTTTTGACCGCAGCGGAAATGGCCTTGTCCTGTGCCGTACCCGACATGACCGCGAGCGTAACGCCGGCCTTGTCGATGTCAGCGACCGACTTGGCATCCTGAGGAATCTTCGGGTTGTTCTTATTATAGGCGAGAGAGATCTGGTACTCCATCGCCGGGATCGAGAACTGCACGGCCATGGCACGCGCCGGAGTGCGGTTGAGCGCCAGAGAGACGTCCCACTTGCCTGCCTGCAGGCCCGCTACGATGTTGTCCCAGGTCGTATCGACGAACTCAGGCTTGACCTTGAGAGCGTCGGCGAATTCGCGGCAAAGATCCGCGTAGAAACCAGAGTACTCGCCTGTTGCGGGATCACGCATGATGTATGGCGGCGCGACGGCGGCACCACATCTTAGAACGCCGGCCTTCTGGACGCCCTGCCAGTATCCCTCGGCGGTCTGGGCGTGTGCAGAAGTGGCGGCCATACCTGCCACCAAGGCGAGCGCGGGCATCGCCCGCATGGCGGACGTTATCATCTTCGAAAGCATCGGCATTCCTCTTTGCTGTGCGCGAAGCGCGTTGTTCCACTCGTCGGCTAGAACCGATTTTGTTATTATTACCTGTCGGCTTGGTGTCGACTGACTATAAAATGTCAACAGCGTGTCGACAAAGTCAAGCAGAAAAATTACATTGCGGGCGGCAGTATTTTCTGGCCCAATGCCGCACTTGCGAAGGAAAGGGACCTAAGTGTCTGAAGAGATTGAAACGAAGCGGGTGCGGGGGACCGGCTCGCGAAGCGTGTATGAAAGCCTGAGAAACGAGATTCTTTCGCTTGCTCTCCCCCCGGGACAGCTCCTCGACGAGACGACGCTGGCAGAGCGTTTCAACATGTCTCGCGCTCCGGTCCGCGAAGCGCTCATCAGGCTTGGCTCGGATGAACTGGTCGTCACGCTTTCCAACCGCAGCACCATCGTAGCCCCGATCGAGGTGGCAACGTTTCCTAAATATGTGGAAGCGCTCGATATCGCTCAGCGGATGAACACGCGTCTGGCGGCCGCGCTACGGACCGACGCCGACCTCAAGGTCATCGCCAAACGCGACAAGGCGTTCGCCGCCGCGGTCAAGACAGGCAATCATCTTGCTATGTCGGAAGCCAACAAGGAATTTCACATGGCGATCGCCTACGCGGGCAAGAACCAGTACCTCGCATCCTTCTACGAAAAACTTCTGTCGCAGGGACAGCGCATGCTTCATCTGCACTTCGAGTATCTGGAGAGGACGCACGAAGGCTATCTCTTGACGGACGAGCACACCAAGATGTTCGAGGCCGTCCGCGATCGCAACATTGATCTGGCGGACGAGTTGGCGCATGCCCATACACGGCAATTCCAGGACAACTTCATCAATTTTATGCGCGAGAACTACACGACGGACGTCGCTCTCGGACCTTTGAAGGCCGCCGAATAGCCACAGCCGAGGGCCACTAGAAGGTCGGAGGCGTGCAGGCGCTTATGACCTCGCAAGCAACTGGGCCAACGCATCGGAAACGGTGCGGACGCCGGCTTTCGAAATAGTATGCATCGCCCGGACCAAGGATGCGACGCTCGTTGTCGACGGTGACCTCCAGCCGCCCGGACAGGACAACGCCCCCCTCTTCCCCCTCATGCACCAACGGCACCTTTCCTGTGTCGGAGCCCGGCTGGTAGCACTCCTTCAGAATTTGCAGGCTTCGTCCGAACATGGTTTCCCCCACCTGCCGGTAAGAAATGCCGCCCTTCCCGATCTCGACCAGTTCCTCCGCTGCGTAGAACGCCTTTTTGGGTGTTTCCGGTTCCACAGCGAAAAATTCCGCCAAGCCAATTGGGATACCGTCAAGGACACGCTTCAGGGCTCCGACGGAAGGATTGGTGTTGTTCGACTCGATCAAGGAGATCGTCGAGTTTGGCACGCCAGTCTTCTTGGCGAGCTCGCGCTGCGAAAGGCCATGAGCGGTACGAACATATCTCAGGCGGTTTCCGATATCGAAGGTCATGCTGCTGTTGTTCGTGTTGTTCAATATAGCTAAAACTCTACGCGACTTTGTGGAAAATTCAATGTCTTACGCAAGATCAGAAAAGGACTTGTTCGATTTCGCAAAATGGCGGAGTTCTCTAACAGAGCCGCAGGAGGGCAAGATGGATCAGATCAACATGAAGAACGAGCCGACGCTGGATAACTT
>Ga0209025_1001017_pt1 | contig 41275 bp, 58 predicted proteins | sample AraplaMF_Col_mLB_FD_184256 | JGI IMG/M metagenome (GOLD analysis project Ga0209025, IMG submission 184256) | Arabidopsis root microbial communities from the University of North Carolina, USA - plate scrape MF_Col_mLB (SPAdes) (version 2) | ecosystem: Host-associated > Plants > Roots > Endosphere... | reverse complement strand
CTCCTAGAAGGAATACAGCTACAGAACCCATCTGACCAACTCTATTAGAACGTATTGTGAATTGACAATCTAAAATAAAATCAGTAGCATCTTGAGGAATTGCTCTAGTCATTACAGGTCCATGCCAAGCGGTACCATTACCATAATCTTCAGCATAGAATGCGTAACCTTGCCATACTTTAAAACTACCTGTAGGCTGAATATAACCAATTTTTTGAGTATAAGGTGTCCATTTAGTTAAGTCAGTCATTTCGTCCCATAAAATACGTTCCTCTCTAGATACTACAACCGTCTGTACCCGGACTGGATAACCAAGTCTGAAGTACTCTAGCCCGTTCCATACATCCAGAAAAGGACTCTTTGCCCCTACAGTTATATCAATAATTGGATTAGACTCTACAGAACCTTTGTTAATAAAGTTAAACTTTAAGTCACTGTTCTCAATAGCAAGGGTTTTACTTTGTACAGGACCTAACTTATATGGCATTGGGCAAATGAACGTAAGAGTTCCTATTCCAAGTGTTACAAATTCATCTAAATCAAAACTATCATCCACAACCGCTAAATATGTTCTATTTGGTTCTACATCAAAAATAAGCTCTACTGGTTGATCCGTTATTAACCAACTTGCAATTTCTTCTTTTACCATTTCTAAATCAGTATCATCAGGAACTATGATCCCTACAGGAATTGATAAAACACGCATTTCCGTTTGTGTATTTAATAATCTTGCCCCTGGATATCCTGGGGTACTTAGAAAATTACGTTTCAATGGTGCCCAAGTTGGTCTTTTCCAACCTTTTGCAATTTGGATATACTTTTTACGTTCATTGTTAAATTTGAAAGAGCTCATTTTGACACCTCATTTCTTTATAAAATAAAAGAAACCCAAACCTAAAAGTCTGAATTTCTTTTTTCTTCTCTTTCTTGATACTCGGTTGTATATCGATAAGTACCACGCGCCACATCTCGTCCTTCTAAAACAACAGGAACCTCCACAACTAAATCGCCACCAAGCATTGGGATTACTCCGTTACCAGAAGATCCAGATGATTGATTAAATACTTGATTCGATACACTGTTTGTCATAGCTTGTCTACTATTCGACATACTTCCATACACACCATTCATGACAGACTTTAAACCGGATAGCTGATTCATAGAACTAGCCATCATACGGCTCATATCACCCATTAATTGATTCATAGTTCCAGTAATACCGAGTGATTTTTCTTTTGATGATAAAGGTGTAACTGTGATTGAATTACCCTTCTTCGTAAATAACTCTGGTCCGGCTTCTCCTGTAATAAATGAACCATCACCTACAGGCTTTCCGCCTTTAGCGAGCATCGGCACATGTGGAATAGTTGGAGCACTAACTCCTGGGATTTCATTCAACAATTCTGCCGGTGTATTAAAACCATCTATGAACTTATTAATAATACGTATGATTCCGTTGATAGCTGTACGAATACCACTCTTAATTCCATCCCAAACGCCTAATACTGCTGACTTCATTCCATCAAATGCCCCACTAACAGCATTTGTTACCCAACGAACAGGGGTCATAATGGCGTCTTTTAAACCATTCCACACTGAAGATGCTGTGGATTTAATGCCATTCCAGATACTTGAAAGTGTAGACTTAATGCCATTCCAGACACTACTACTTGCACTACTAATCATATTCCAAACAGTTGAAATAGCTGATTTAATGCTATTAAAAATTGAGCTTGCTGTGGAAACAATTGAATTCCATAAGCTAGAAAGATAGCTTTTAATCGCATTCCATACGGCACTCGTAGTGGAACTAATAGCATTCCAGACATTCACAATCCAGTTTTTTATTGCATCAAAAATTGGTGTGACAATAGATACTAACCCATTCCAGCATGCTTGCAAGAAATTCTTAACCGCATTCCAGACAGCCATCGTGGCTGAACTGATTATATCCCACACACTAATAATCCAGGATTTGATTTTTTCAAAGATTGGCGTTACAAATGACACAAGTCCATTCCAACAAGAAACCAAGAAATTCTTAATTGTTTCCCATACTAGGCTTGTAGTAGAACTAATTTTATTCCAACATTCAGAAATGAAATTCTTGATACTTTCAAATAGTGGAGTAGCAAAGTATAAAATAGCTGTCCAAATTGCTTGTAAGTATTGAGTAATGAAATTCCATACAGTTTGGATCACTGTGGAAATACCATTCCAAATCATAGAGAAGAAATCAGCAATCCCTTGTAAAACAGGAGTTACAAAAGCTACTAATCCATTCCAAGTCTCTTGAAAGAAAGTAGAAATAGAGGTCCATATTTCTGTAAAGAACGTCGCTATTCCCTGCAAAACTGAAGTTAAATATTCAACTATCCCATTCCAGATTTCCATACAGAAATTAAAAATAGATGTCCAAATACCAACGTACGCTTCTAGAATAGCGGTTCCCCAGGTTACAACAAACTCTACAATGCCATTCCATATCCCTATTAAAAATTCCTTAATTGAGTTCCAAACTGCTGATGTAGATTCACTAATGCTATTCCACGCTTCACTTGCCCATTGCACAATCCCCTCCCATATTCCTACTAAGAATTCTCCAATTGTATTCCAGGCATCAATGGTCCATTGTTTTATGGAATCCCAATTTTGATAAATTAGTACGCCTAAGGCAACTACAGCGGCTACAACCACAGCGATTAACGCTACCCATCCCATCATTGCAGCCCCTACACCCGATATGACAACAACTATTGGTGCTAAAGCCATAAACGCCCCTGCGATTACTCCAATAGCTACTGCAATAGCTGCCAAAGTAGCTGCTAGTTTAGGATTATTAGAAATCCAGTCAGCAATTTTAGCAACAACATCGGCTATCACTCCCAGTACTGGTTTGAGAGCCATTTGTAAATCTTGCATTGCTTTTTGAAACTTAACTGCTGGATTTGCATCCATTTTTTTGATAGAACCATTTAATTGTTCTTGGTTCTTTTGGAAATCAACTGTTTTTTCTTTCGCACCCAGCAAAGTATTAATAATGTTTTGCCCTTGATCTTCATACATTGTCATTTTGTTATCGTAAAGGCTTTTTATCCTCTACTTCCGGGGATTTCTCCGCATTATAGGACGTTAACTCATCCTCGGTTCAGCATATATTTTCAACCAATTAGGTTGTCGTTCACTCGTGGGAGTATTTTATTCTGTAATACAGGTTCAACTCCTATGCGTTACAGTGAGCCACATCTTTTAAAATGTGCTTTACCACGGTGTTAGCACCATCTTTACATGCTGAGCTTTCACCGTTTTTGAACGATTTTACTTCGGCACAATTCATCATCTACCGAAAAATTTAACACCTAATTCATTACGCTTTGTTTCATCATCAACTTGTGATAAGGCTTGTGCAATCTCGGTCATAGCCGCAGAACCTTCTTTACCGCCATTAGCTACAGCTTGACCCCATTTTTCAACTTGTTCCGCTGAAATATTAGTGCCTTCAAGAGCTTCTTTCATAGCTTTATCGACACCTTGACCGAACTCAGCCGCTTTAATACGCCCCTCTTTCAGACCATCTAAGAGATTATCAATATTCCAAGTACCTGTTTCAACACCAGCCTCCATAATCGCCTGTACTTCTTCAGCACTATATCCAGCTCTTGTTAACTGTCCTCCATACTCAGCAATAATGTCTAATTGTTCAGGTGGAAATCCCATTTTTAGCAACGCATTTGTTAAACCAAGTGCACCATCTTGCGAAATGCCTAATTCGTTGCCAATTTCATTCGTTTCTTGGATTAATTCCGTAAAATCTATTCCTTCATAAGATTGTGCAATTGCCGCTGCTCCTTTAACAACAGCTGCATTCGCTTCATCACTTACATTCTTATTTAAAGCCCACTGCCTACGTACACCTTCTAATGATGCCTCTGCATCCACACCATAAGCGGTTACCCCTCTTACAGCCGCCTCCACTGATTGCTTCGAGGATTCTGGAACATCAAAAGTTATATCAATTTTCGTTTGCAACTTTGACATATCCATTGCTTTTTCAACCGCACTAGCAATACCGCCACCTGCTGCCATACCACCTATGACGTTTTCTAACCCTACCTTTAGTCCTTCAAACTTCTTCTCCGTTCTTCCGGCTTCTTGCTGTAAATCTCTTAATTCATTTCGCACTTGTTGTATTGAGTTTCCAGCATCCACAGATCGAAGAGCTCGTTGCAATTTCTCTATATCTGTTTCTGCTCCTAATGCTTCCCTACCAATAATCCCAATCGCTTGTTCCAATTGCCTACTTGTAGCCGTACCACTTTTAATTGCATTCACAAGACGATTTCCTAATGCTCCCGCAAAATCATCAACACTTTTCCCAGTAGCACTAAACAATGTTTCTAATTGTCTTGTTGAACTCGCTACACTATCTTGCTCAGCCTTCATATTTCCAAGCTTATTCTTTAGGCCATTAAGCGATCCTTCTGTAAATTCAATTTCACGCCTGAATGCGCGGTATTGTTCTTCGGAAATTTTTCCATTTTGAAATTGTGCTTGGACTTGTTGCTCCGCTGCCTTTAATTTATCTAACTTTTGTGTTGTGTTTTCAATTTGCTGAGTCAGTAACTGTTGCTTTTGGGCTAAAGCTTCAATATTACCTGGATCAAATTTTAATAATCGCTCAACATCTTTAAGTTCTTTGGTTAAATCATTACTACGCTTATTAACATCTTTTAACGCATTTTGAAGTCCCGTGGTTTCACCATCAATTGAAATACTAATTCCTTTAATTCTTCCTCCTGCCATCATCTCACCCCTTTCTTAGAATGAATCGAAGTCTTTTTGATTTGCTTTACGGGTTTTCTCTTTGTCTGGATTCTCCATTTCTGCAAATTCAGCAATATAATCAAAGCAATCACCGATTGTCATTACTTCTAAATCCCAGCTCGTTAATTTAGATTTATAACAAAGAGCAAGGAACAAATCAGTGGTGAATTCTTCATCACTGAAAGTCCCTTGCTCTTCATTACTTTTCTTTAGTTTTTTTTTGCTCCCATTGTACTTTGAATCATATCGTTAATCTCTGGAATGATTTCATAAATAGGAAACTCTTCAAATCCGTCTAACCATGTAATTGGATCCGGAAGATTCGGATCAGCGGTTTTAGCATATAACCAAACTAAATCATAAATAACTTCAAAATCTATTTTCTTTAAATCTACATTTGAGAGATCAATAGAAGGCTGAGAACCGTCTTGTGGTGTAAATGTACCAATAGCTCCTAAAGCCATCATATCAGCAAACAAATCACGTCTAAATTGCGCTTTGTAACGCTTAACAGTTGCTGCTGTACTTTTTAGTCGAACTTGCTTACCATCTATTACAATTGTTTTTTCCATCTAATTACGCTCCTTTTGGTGCTGTTGGTGTTTTCACATAAACCTTTTTATACCAATTATCATGGATTGCCGGTGTAGTTTTAGAAGTTGTCTTTGTCTTAACCATCGGTCTACCACCAGTTGCTAGAATAATTGGGCTTGCGACGAATTTAAGCTCGTTTGTATTCGGTTCAGCTGAATTTGTTTTTGATTTTGATGAAATATTAGGGCGACTCGCTGAACAGTTATACATAACATGACGAGTTGCTTTCACATCACCATCAAACTCAAATAACAGTGCGAATGGTTTCCCTTTTGCATCAGCTAACTCATTTAATACACCATCTGTCTCATCTAATTGTTCACCTAATGCATCAATTGCAAATTGCTCCGGAAGGAGTGCAATATTTAACGTTCCTTCATAACCTTGGTTATTATCTGCTGAGTAATAAAGCATGTCATCGGCATAGAATTCAATTAAATCACCACGTGGTTCATTTGTTAATTCAACCGCACCAGGCAATGGAATTGGTGTTCCAAATGTAACTATCCCATCTTTTGTTTCATATGTTGCATAATGTACATTTTTTAATCCAAAACTTACTTTGTTCTCACTCATTTATATCAACCTCGTTTCATAATTTTTTTGAAATAGATTTTCAGTTTCAATAAAAACCTCATAAGATTCATAAGGAATCTCATAATTATCTAGGATTTTTTCAAGATTAGCTTCAGCAACTAAATCTTTTTTATTTGTATAAAGCTCGATACTTAAGTTATTTATCTTGTGATATACCTTGTTATCAGCCATTAAATTCGCTGATCCGTCCACAAGAAAACAAATATAAGGTGGCGCTGGAACTGGATTATTTGACGTTGCTGTGAAATGCGAATAAGCCACAGGATAACCTGTAGCATCAAGGATTTTCTTTAATTCACCTAATGTCATTGTTGAATCGCCCTTTCGACACGTTCAATTAGTTCATTTATTGCTTTTTCTTCTGCCGGAGCAATGTGAACCTTAGCTGCTACACGGCCACCATTTGCTTTAGCATGTCCCTTTTCCAATAAATGTGTAAGTTGTGGTTTCAATGCATTATAAACAATGATTGCACTGCCATCTTTCTTTTTCCGCCACCCTTTACCATACTTCCCTGTTTTCTTAGGACTTTTTTGTTTCAGTTCATTCACAAGATTAGTCGCAACTTTTTCTTTAGCATCTTCTATATCTTCTTCTACCAGGTTAGCGTATCTTTGCAATTCCCTAGCAATATCACTTGCAAGAGTATCAATATTAGACACCGGCTTTCACCTCACAATAAAGTTCGATCTTTTCATCGTCTCTTTCATACGTGCGGTAAATGCTATATTCTTTATCTCGATACTTCACTTTTCGTTCATCTTGGTAATCCCAGACATGAACAATCAATATATGACTAGCCTTGATGTTACTTTGTCCAGCTTGAAAGAATTCTGATTGAGGAACTGATTTTTTCTTGCAAAATACCTGTTTACTAAATACTTCATTTTCCTCAACTTGTCCTAGTTCATCTTTAGTAATTGTTATTACTGGGAATAGTAAAATATCATTCATTTATAGTCACCCGCTAAAGTTAGATGATTCTTAAGCATGTTATAAGATGCTAAAAAACGTTCTGCCTCTTTTGCGTCTGAAATAAAATTAGCTTTTACATACGTAATAATTGCTCTTTTAATTAGAGGATCATTATCATCATTTGTCTTAAGGTGAGAAACGCCAGATAACTTCAAATCATATCGAGATGCTTCAATTAAATCTTCAAGTTCATCATCAAGAGCGTTATGTGAGACACGTACCGCTTTCTTCACAACATCAAGCATCATATTCATTCACCAACTTGCTCTAGCTGTTTTAAAGCTTCCAGAGCGGCATCTTTACCCTTAATCTTTTCCCCATTTGGAAGTTCGTAATATCCTCCTCCAACATGAACTGGTCCTTTTGAGCCTTCTTTTTTATCTATAATTCTTTCTTTATTCAAGAAACCCTCATCTTGTAGATACATTACACGTTCTGCGTCATTTGATTCATATGAATCTGCAACACTATAATGAGCGAAAGTGAATTTATCTCGAAAAGCTCTTTTTACAACATATTTATTCAACGGTTTCCCACTCACTGTTAAACCTCCTTATACCATAAAGAAAAGCGACTATTATACAGTAGCCGCTTTCTTCACTCGTAAGAATCCATTTTTAGAAATTACGTTACCACCTGCAAAAACAGAACCTCTATGTGCAATCATACCCTGCTTGAATTTAAAGTCTGTAGATCGTTGAACGTCCATATCTGAGAAGATAGTAAGTTGATAGTTTGACAAAGGACCATATGCCATGCTATATTGTCCAGCTGTTGTTTTAGCATCAGAAACAGCCTTACAAGCACTATTAATAATGAATGGTACCCCATCAATTGTTCCAGAATTACCTTGTGATACTACGTTATATACCTTTTTACCATCAGATGTACGAAGCTTAGCAAATGCTTTTAAATCTAGTTTATTTAAAATTAATACTGCCGCATCTTCTACGTCTTCATCTCCACCATAACTATAAATAATTTCATCTAATGTAGATGCGTCAATCGCCGAGATTTCTAAATCTGTTTCTGCATCAATTGCCGTAGCTGCTGCTGAAAAAATACCAGCAAGTCGATTCGTCGCACCTGTACCAATTAAAATTTCACGAGTTAACTTTTTACGAGTAGCTACCGTGATTCCCTTCATTACTTCAGCATCGTAATCAGCTGCCGGTAATTTTTGAAGCTCTTCTGTGTCCTCTGAATAAGCTGTAACTTTTGCTTTTGTGATATCTGCATATCCAAACGTTGTTTCTGATGTATTATAGTCATTACCCTCAGTTGTGTAATCACCTTCTCCATAACTTTTAATATATGGCTGTTGGTAACTCTCTCCACCTTTTAAAGTTTTAGAAGAAACGCGATCAATCAGTGTAGACACTTCATTGAAAGTTGGACGAATATCCGTTGCACTATGCTTAGGTAAAACTACATTACCACTTCCAACTGTAACAGCACGGTTTTCCATTAGAGCCTGTCCACGCTTTTCAGAAGTCTCTAATTCTACGTCCTGTTTTTGAGGTTCATTGTTAAATGTTTCAACTGTACGCATTTCAGGCATTTGATTATTATTAATCTCCTCTGCTTCTTTTAATAATCTTTGTCGTGTTTCAATTTGTTTTTGTGTTTCTTCCAGATCTCGTAACTCTGTTTCTAATGCTGTTAAATCTACTTCCTTATCGCTTTGTAACATTGAGCGAATTTCTGATTTTCTAGTTAAAATTTCTTGTAATGTTTTCAAATGAATCTCTCCCTTATAAATATGTTTTTAAAATTAGTTTTTTACGTAATTCTTTTTGATTGCGTTCCTTCACAAATTGTTTATATGGGTCATGACTTCTAGCTGAAACTTGCGAATCAGGATAAGCTGGGAAAACTACTGGACTAATCTCTAGTAACTTAGCTTTTGTTACACTACGAACTACATTGTCCGGATCTGATTCATCCCATTCTTCTTTGACCATTTGGAACCCAAAGGAAACACCGTCTACATCACCGCGTTTAATCGTCTCATATGTGTCATTTCCGAGTGTTGTATTGGCTAAGTCTAGTTCAAACCTTAGTCCAATCTCATCTTCAAATAAACGAAGAGTACCATTTTTAGTTCTTCCTAACACTTGTGATGTATCATGGCTCCATAAAGCTAATTGATCATCTTGAGTCAAGGACTCTGTGAAAGCTCCTTTTTTAAACTGCTCTTTAAATCGTTGCCAATAGCCCATTGTTACAGATTTCATTTCCCATTTAACTGCATAACCAGAAATTGTTCGAAGGCCATTTTCTAATTCCCTAATTTCAAGAGCACTACTCAGTAGTTCCCTCTTTTCCGTCTTGTTCATTGTCATCACCTCCTTCATCAGTGACATTCCCTTCCTTAACCAGTGCTGTATCTAACCTTCTAATTGGCTTATCTCCACCTTCAATTGGACCAAGTGAAAGAATTGCTCGCCATTCATTTGGTGTCAAAGAGCCTCTATCTACCATCTGAACAAGATTCATTTTGGTCCCCATAGAAGCGTATTGAAGTGAAGAAGATTCAAAGATAATTCTGTTACCAAACCCTCTTTCACGACGCGAAAAAAGCTTCCTGGTAAATTCTCCAGCAAGCTGCATTGCAAATGGCTCTATTTCTGATTCATAATAAGCATTCCATTCATCTTCGTTATATTTACTTTGGATAATCTTTTCGTTTGTATTAAAGAAATTATAAATACGTTGTACTGTTTCTTGCATCTGCTTGGAATCTGGTACAAACGCTTCAGGTTTCACTTGTTCTAAATCATACCTCGGATCAGAAGAAGCTGCTCCGCCATCATTCGAGATATTCAAATAGTTGTTCACAAAGTTTTTTACCTGACTATCAATATCTTCTTGTTTTAATACTGACTTAAACTTAAGAATCCACTTTACTACTGCACTATTTTTAATAGCTTTAACAATACCTTGATCAGTAGTTGTAACAATCTCCATTAACTGAGCTAATGCATTACCAGGATGTTCTCCGAAAAAGTCATTATCATTAAAGTCTTTACGCAAATGAATGATATCTGTATACGGAATCGTCATCTGCTTACCATTTTTAAAATAAAACTTTAAAAAGATGTCTCCCTGTGCACCTTCTACAACTTCAACTGTTGTACATGGAATAGGGTAAATCTCAGTAGGATAACCAAAATCGTCACGCTTAATATAAGCGAATGCATTATGATTCAACTCTAATTGAACAGCCATTTTCTCTTGAAACATTTGTCCTGTCATCAATGGATTAGGCTCTTCCAGTAAAAATCTCATATAGGAATCTGGATTCACTTTAAATTCAGTAGAATTATCTCGTATATGCTTGGCTATCAGCTTACCGACTGCTTTTGCTTTAGGTCGTATACAAGCTCGTATAATGTCACTTTGATAGATGTCCCCATTCCACGCAAAAAAACCTCCACCATTATCGTTTATCATTTCAAAACGAGTTGTAGTAGGAGCCTGTTTCTTTCCAAATATCTTATCAAATAACCCCAAATTCTCACCTCCTTCTTATATCATGTTGAGGTAGTCATTTCGTTTTTCTTGAAGAACTACATATGCATTTAAAAGTGCTGCTGTGCCATCAATACGACGTCTTTGGTTCTTTGTTTTATTTGGTTGTATATTTAAATTTTTATCAACTTCTATTGCTGTGTTGGAAAGACACCACTTGTCAATTGGGTTATTATTATAGTTTATTAACTTAGATTCCAAGTCAGCTCCTAACAGTTTCATCGGGCTAGAAAGTGTTTGTTTACCTTGCGCGATAGGAATCATAGATTCTTTACCAAAATAGCCTTCCATTTCTTCAACCCAATAATTTGCACTCCATCGGTCATAGCCAATCCATGGTATATATATCCCATACTCATCACGTATTTCTAAGAACCATTCTGTTACATATTTATAATGAACTGAATTCCCAGGCGTAGTCCTTAGTAATCCTTGTTCATACCATAAATCGTATGGAATCTTATCTTCTTTACTTCTTTTCTCAAGCAAATCTTCAGGAAGCCAGTACATTTGCTTTACATATATATGTGGGTCATTTGCAACCATAAAAATAACTTTTGCCGCGGTAAGATCTGTTGTCGCTGATAAATCTGCACCACCAATTCCATATGAAGGTTTCAACTCTTTGATGTTATACGTATCTACGTTGTTCAATTGCTCAAATGTTAACCACGCTTCTGATGATGTTTCACGAATATTAAAATCTTTAGTCAATAAATTGCTTACTAAAAGAGAATTAGCCTTAGCTTTATTTACTTTCGTTTCTAAGTTATCTATTTTCTTTATGGTACCTAAACCTGGATTCGCTTTAGCCCATTTAGTTTTGTCAGTCCACTCTTCTCTTTTATCAAGTTCATAAATAACAGGTAAAAAACGATTATCTTTATAACCATCTTCATCCTCTAATCCATTCAGTAACATTTCTGCTTCGTCATACTTCATATCATAAACAGATTCTCTTACTGTCCCAGCTGTTGTAATCATAAGAATCAATGGCTGCTCACGTGCTGACGTACCATCAACTATTACGTCATATAAATTCTTGTCCTTCCACGCATGTATTTCATCAAGGGAGGCTCCATGAACATTTAGACCATCTAATGTATCACTATCACTACCGACTGGTTTAAATACACTATCATTAAAATCTGCCGTTAATTCTTTGACTAAAGTTTTTATTCTTTTCGACAAAGCTGGTGACTTTTTAACCATTCTTTTTGATTCAGACCAAACGATTTTGGCTTGTTGCTCTTTCGTTGCTACCGCATATACCTCGGAACCACCTTCACCATCTGCTACCTGAAGATATAAGCATATACCAGACGAAAGTGTAGACTTACCATTTTTACGTGCAACTACTAAGAATGCTTCTCGATATTTTCTAGTTCCATCTATTTTATGAACAAAGCCAAAAGTCGCCGCTAAGAATGCTTGTTGCCAAAGTTCTAAATCAATTGGTTTTCCTGCCCATTTTGCTTTACTATGCTTACAATAATTTTCGATAAATTCAATAACATGATTAGCTCTATTAGAATCATACTCATATTCAGAATCATTATTATAAACATCACTAACGAGCTTCTTATAAATACGTTTAACTTTGTCACCTACTACAATTTCACCGGATTCAATTTTATTGTAATAATCTATTATAGGATTATGTGATAGTGGATATTGTTTTCTCATCGATTCTGCACAAACTTTTCAAATCCATCGTCGGTTTCTTCTTTCTTCTTTAGATCCGGCTTAGGAACGTAATCACCTAATTGCTTCATTATGCTTTGATAGTTTTTGTTCATTGCTATATATCGTCGAGCTTGCGGACGTTCCCTCTCATACGGCTCTTGATTCTCTGATTGTGAGAACATTTCATCATAACCATTCTCATCGAGGTCTTTTCGAATATCTTCTAATCGAACACGTAAATCTGCCGCTTCCACAATTAATCCCTCTACTACCAAGAGGGTATCTTTTGGCATTTCTTTATATATTCGTTTAAGTCTCGTTATCTCTTTATTAACCCGTTCTTCTTTTGTTAATTCCTTCTTTATTGCCATAAATAACACCTCATCTCTTATGCATTTGGGGTAGGGGGTCACGTGAAATGACCAATTTATTTTTTGAAGGTACCTCATCGGTCCTTCGAGAACTCGAAAAAGATTTTGAAATGGGGGGGCTTTTATTTCTTTGGAAATATCAGCGTTCATTTTTTATTTTAATTTTTTATTCTTTTTGTATTAAATCCCCATTCTCATCAAACATTAATCCTTCAACAACTGGACTATTCTTCTCATGATGTTCACGATTATGGCAATCCTGACATAAAAGTTCTAAGTTATGAAAGCTCAATGTAATCTCTGGGTTATTTATATTCTCTGGTGTTATGTAATCCTTATGATGAACAATCTTCCCTGTTCCCTTACACCTCTCACATAATCCATATCTATATTTAAAATATGAATCCCTACACTTCTTCCATGCTGTGGATTTATAAAACCTCTTTGCAAATTCTTTTGCCATGCATCCACCTCAAAACAAATAACCGCTCAATGTTGAACGGTTATCTTTTATATAAAGTTATACGAAACCCAATACGGTAAATGAAGTTTTATATAACATAATTGTGATTAATCCCTATCTATTATTAGGTGGCTTTTGTACGACAAAAATAAAGCTTTTATCTCTTATTGGACAGACTTAAATTGAATGCAAATACTCTAAATAGCTTTCCTCTCAATAATTTATATCATTATATTATTTTATAAAAAAATACAGATTAATCAACTGAATTACCTTTACACGTATTATAATACGTGTTATAATAAGAGTATAGAAAGGAGGGAATAAGGGAGATGGACATTCTAGATATTTTAGACAAAGTAAGCGGGATTTCTTCTTTCATCTTAACGATTTACATACTTCTCAAAGAAAGCAAAGAAGAAAAAAATAAGCGTCCTCAACGCAAAGGTTCAAGCCGACCAAGCACAAAACCTAAGCGAAGAAAACGCAAATAACCCATTGGGAAACTCAACCAACTGGTTGGGTTTCTCAAAAAAATATTATCATCTCCCATATCAATATGTCAAAAACTTCATTGATTTTAAATACTATTTGTTTGTTTTTAACAATTCGTTTCTTTATTGTTACCGACTTTTCTAATTTACAAATGTTAGACACTATCTACTTAATAGTGATTATTTTATGGATTCTGGTCTTCACCATTTCGATTATCAAGAAATTGAAGAAGTAAATCCATTACACTATATTTAGCAGGAGGAAAAGCAAATGAGCACTTACAACGATCGCTACATCTACCCATCTATTTTTGATTTTTCTAATGAGCAGGTTACTGTTACATTTCCTGACTTAGCAGATTGTCATGCTAATGGTAATAACTATGAGGATGCTTTTGAAATGGCTAAAAAGACATTAGCAACTCATCTATATGAAATAGAAGAAAATAAAGGCACTATTCCGCCCACATCTAATCCAACTTCTATCCAAACTAAAGACAATCAAGTTATTGGCTTAATAGAAGTATGGATGCCACCATTCCGTAGTGAAATTGAAAATAAGGCAGTAAAGAAAACATTAACTATTCCTCATTGGCTTGATAAAATGGGAAAAGCTAATAATGTAAACTACTCACAAGTGTTACAAGATGCATTAAAAAAGCATTTAGGTGTTACTGAAAACAAGAACGTATGAAAGAGATGAATTATCTTCATCTCTTTTTTCTATCTCCATAAAAAAAATCAAAAACCATTTACAGAAAATGATTTTTGATTCTTCCTTCCTAATCAAAAGCCTTCTTAATAACTTCAAAAGTAGCTTTTAATGACCCACCCAACAAAATTATCCCCAAAAGAAAATAAATGATAAAAATTGCATAATACACATACAAATTAGAATTTATCGGCAAATAAGGGAACAAAAAAGTTATGAGTAAAAACGTTAACGTAACGAGCATCAATGTCAAATAGTTCAAATAAACGTTTTTATTTTCTGTTCTAGATTCATGATTTTGAAAAGACATACAAGCAATAGAAATTGCAACCAGACCTATAATTATGCTTATTCCTAATTTCGCTGTTTCCTGAAGCATCTCTGTTAACATTTTCATATTTCCTATGGTATTACATATTACAGTAATCACTGTAACAATTGCTAAAGCAACGACTAATCGAGTAATAGCTCGAATGTCTTTACGGATTTTTCTCATATGTGATAGCCTCCTTCTATACAAGGATAAAAGAAGACTACATTAAAATCAATAAAACTTAATATTAAGTTTTACATTAAACAATCTTCAAGAAAGCGTCTAAACTTCATCATATGGTCTATACTTATCACGCAGGACTTCTAGTTCTTTCTTCTTCTCTTCAATGTCTTCACGTAGAAACAAACTCACTCGTTCCATCTTCTTAAATGGCACAAGTTTACCATCTTTAATCATTTTACTAATTCTCGCTTTACTAATCCCTAAAACATCCATTACCTCTGGTGTCGTTAATACCTCATCATGTAAAAAAGAAAGCAGTTGCTCTTTATCCTCAAACTTGTACACTTTATTCACCTCTTTTTTCTTTAAAAATCTCATAAAGTCGTAATGACGTATTTATTATATAAAGGACTAAAAGAATGATTAACACGATATCCAAAACAGTTTTAAAAATACTCGCTTCGACTGAATCTCGAAAATACGCAAAGTAAAACAGTGTAACGAAAATAATTAAGATGTTCGATGAATTACTTGTTTTCTTCATATTGTTTACAAATTGGCAAGTTGTTATAATGTGTATAGAAGAGAGAAGGTGCGCTTCTCTCTTCCGCTCAAAATCATTTTCGTTTACGTCTGGCTGGGCGTTTTCGTTTGGTTTTGAGCTTTTTTACTTTTTCGTGGATGACTAGGACTTTTTCGATGATTGTTAGTGCTGTAAGTATCATTCCTAGTATCAGTGCTAACTTTGCCAATTTGTTTCCCCCCTTTCGTTCTTTCTATATTTATTATACCATATCTATTTACCTAAGTAAACAGATTACATGCATTTTCTGATTGTTTTTTTGATGTTTTTATCAATTAAAATTCTAATCAAATATACGTTTCTCCTTTGATATCTTGCTTATCTACTACCAGAAACCAAAATAAAAAGCACCCAATCTGGATGCCTTTTGTTCAATAAAAAACTATGTAGTACCCTTATTTTTTATGGTAATTTAGATGCCAATCAAAATACTCAGCATTATCTTTATTCCACGTTAAGCACTCTTTTCCTTTGAGACTCTCAATATAATCCCTTACTGATTCTGGTAAATTATCTGTATTAACCAAGCTAATAATTTCTCCATTCAAGACAGTGATATACCCTTTCTCAAATAAATCATCACAACCAAATTTACACATAGGTACGGCTATATTTTCAATATCCAATCTTTCTTCTATGCTACAAAATGCTCTTTTCTTAATATGTGCAGCTACAAGTAAATCTATAGGATACTCTTTCCCACAAATTCCACAATTACACGTTTTCTTATCATTAAACAAATAGCCACGTAATATCCCTTGCTCTTTTCTAGCCTTGCCTTTTATCTCATTATCCAATGAAGCACTTTGTTCTAAGTCACCTATGATGTCTTTAATACTTTTCTTTGTTTCTTCCTTTGTACTAATTGGAGCATAAGAAGAACTATACAAATCAAAAGCACTCATTATTATGTTACTTTTCTCTTGGTCTAATACTCTGAAGCCTTGTATTAGATTTCCCTCTTCGTAATCTAATAATCTATTAAAGACACTTAAACTAATAGCTTGATGCTTTATTTCATCTAAGAAGTAAATATACTCCCAGCTTTCACCACTATCTGTTTCTCCCCACAGATGCTTTGCTAATTCTAAATTATGTACCTTATATGCAATGGTAGCAGATGCAAAAATTTGCTTATTCGCTGAGAAAAGTGTTATATCTCCTCTTTGAATCTTTTCCCATTGTTTTATCTTCTGTGGACTTGGAGTTATCCCCCAAACACGGATTAAGTTTCCTTTATAAATTTCGGATAAATTATTAGCATCCTCTTGTTGTAAAAAAGGCTTAATTTTCTCAAATTCAATGCCATTACGCATTGTGGATTGAAAATTAAATTTAGCTACTTTATTCCCTGTAGGTTGTAGTATTACGTTGTACATACACTTACACCTCTTCTGTTTTATTTAGTTTTCTATAGTTCGTTATATTTTTTATTCGATCCAAATGATTTTTCAACTGGATATTTCCTTTTGTTTTTTTCTAATTTATTTTGAATTACTTCTTCTATATCCAAATTCATTTGGTCAGCCAATAGGATAGAATAAATTAATACATCAGCTAGTTCATCTTTGATGTTTTCAAGATTTTGTTCTATTGCATCTTCACTACTTTTCCACTGAAAATTCTCCAATAACTCGCTAACCTCTAAAGAAAGAGAAATCGCTAAATCCTTAGGGTTATGAAATTGCTTCCAGTCTCTATCATCTCGAAACTTAAGAATTTCCTTTATTGTATTTTGATTCATTTTTGAATCCTCCCGCTATTATCCATTGGTAAATCCTTCTTCAATTATATAAAACCAATTGCTTCCATTGCAAAAATTTAGATATACTAATTTTAAAAAGATAGACTAACAATAAATATAGTTTTCTCGGAGGAATACCTATGGCAAATAAAAAACCTTGGTTAAATGAAATCATAGAAATATTAACGGAGTTAGGTGGAGCTGGAACACTAAATCAAATTAAAACCAAAGTTATGGAACGTAATAGAATAGACCTAAGTAAATATCAGCATGGACAATCAATAGGTGCACAAATTAGAAAGACCATCTATTATCATTCTAGTGAATGCGATATTTATAAAGGGGAGCGGGACTTATTTTATGCTGTAAATGGTAAAGGAAATGGATGTTGGGGATTACGAAACTTCGATAACAATAATGATTGGGATTTCATCAATCTTGAGGAGGAATTTTCTGAAGGTAAACAAATACTTAGAACTCATTTATCCTATGAACGTAATAGCAAAGTAATTAGGTTAGCAAAAGAACATTTTAAACAACAACATGATGGAAAGCTTTTCTGTGAGATTTGCGGTTTTGACTTTCAAAAAATATATGGTGAATTAGGAAAAGATTTTATCGAGGGACATCATACAATCCCTGTATCTCAACTGAAAGAAGGAGAAAAGACTAAAATTAAAGATATTATAATGGTGTGCTCTAATTGTCACAGAATGTTACATAGGTGTAAACCATGGTTAACTAAAAAGGCATTGCAAATATTATTAAAAAAGCATATGTAAATTCTCTGCAAATATAAGTGGTCTCTTTTTCACTTCCGACCTAACGTCCTTTTGGTCCTCAAAAGACAACAAGGAGTAGAGGCGTTATCCTCTACTCCTTGTTAATTCTATCATCTCGTTTAACATTGTTGTTTCACCATATTCACTAACTTCTTTATCAAATAATTCTCTGTGATCCGGCCTTAATAAAGCATATGTATTCTCAATAAAATAATATTTTTCTTGTGTAACAAATAATTTTCTCCAATTTTCCAGATGAGTTTCGACATCAAGTAATATTGTTCTAATTGTTTCAAATGGTACATTATAGATAATATTTTGAGGTATCTCTAGATTATGATATTCTTCGTCTATTCTTTTGGGACTGATTCTTTTTTGCAAACAATAATAACTAAACCATATTATATATAATTTAACAGAGTAATAATTTTCTTTACGGTAGTTAACCCCTTGTTCATCCATTGGGGTTGCTAATTTATCTAATAACCTTTGGAAATCTTCTAAATTTTCATCAAAAATTATACCTTCAGCCAATACCTCATTAATTGTATCCAACTTTAATTGACTGACTACCGTAAACCTTATTAACTCAGCAAAACACTTCATCTTTTTATATTTTAAAGAATAAACTAGAATCTTTTTTAATTGGATAATTGCATCTTTATAATCTACTAAGTCCTTTGATAATATTTCGTTAAATTTTATCAATATATTCTTAGCAATTTTAGCATCATTTAAATTAACAGCATTCACTAAAAATTGATAGTAAACATCGCAATCTTTTATATTTTTACTATGTTGTTTATAGATTTTATTAACATAATCCAGTATCAGATTAATGTACTTAGTTGTTTGACTTTTTTTATCGTGTCTCATTGTCACTTCAAATATTTCATTATAAATTTTAAATAATTTTTCAACATCTTCATTTTGAATGTCTTTAGCCTTAGATATCCCGTACAAAGATTTTAAAATTTCGTCACAAACAAAGTATTCACCTTGCGAAAAGCCTATGTCAAAACAATCTACAAACACTTGACCTATTTTATTGACACAATCCTCAAATATTTTCTGTTTTTCTTTAGATTTACTTTCTAATGTAGGGATCATTTCAAAACCTATTTTTAAATCTGTTTCAGGAAATACTTTGGATTTTAATACATATTTTTGATTAGTAGGTATTTTAACATCTATTTTATATGTTTTACTATGATCCAGCTTGTATACGGACTTAAATTTTAATTTTGACTTTTTTTGATTATCCATTTCACTCTGCGATATCTCTGCAAGTTTAGTATAAAAGTATTCATTCACAGACTTTTTCAACTTATCATTTTCAGTATATTCTACAAATTCTCTCCAAATATCACTTATATCACGAATAGTACTATCAATATCTTTGTAATCTTTACTCTTAATTGAACGCATTAATAAATTAGTAAAAAGTCCTATCTGATTGTTTAATTGATAAACATTTATGTTATTCAATTCCTTAGTATTCGCAAAATGTATTTCCTTATTAATATTTCTCATAGATTTTTTAATATCAGTTAGAAATTTTCTCTTTAGTGTTCCGGGAGAGCAGTATAAAAATATATGCATCGCAGCAATACATACATATATTGAGTATAATCCACCAAATATCAAGTCCCCTAAAAATGTTGTAAAATTCTCTATTAAAAAACTTTCTGTACCTTGACTAGGTATCCCTACAAAAAATACTACTAGTAAATGATAGCATGTAAATGCAAAAGTAAAAATTAATAGAGATTTAATAGTTTTATCTTCTAATAAAAAATCCAAAAAAGTACCTGTGTATGAATTTACAGTTAACGATGATATAGCAACTACAACCGTGATGACTAGTGGAGCTATCCTAAATAAAAAGTCTAAAACAGCACCTCTTAAGTCAAAAACTCCCTGAGCTATACTTTCTACAAAACTATTAGACGGCCAAGTATCAATCCACCGAAGTATGATAAAAGAAAGAATTACAATTATAGAAAAAAGAATTAAATTCCTTTTCATATATTTCCCTATTTTTATTTCCAACAAATTATGGGGCATATTAAACTCCTACCTCCGCATACTTTAGATCTTCAATGACCTCCCCTAATTTATAATTAGAAACTCCATTATCAGCATATACTTTATTTAATAATGTAGAAAGTGGTGCATTCAGCAACTCTTCTATTGTTTCTAACATCGTCTCTTCATCAAATATTTGAGGAATAATCTTTGATGATTTATTTAAATATTCTTTCCCTTGCTCAGCAATTGTATAACTATCATGACCAAATGCTTTATTTACAAGCCCCGCACTTTCTAAAAACTCAATATCCTCTGATAGTTCTCTAGAATACGGACCATAATACCATCGGATAAATTTATAATTAAAAGTCTGTGTGCTACCTTTTCTCCTGGTACGCTTTTCTGTTTCAAATACAAGTGTTTGAAGACGTGCCTCTCCATGGATTTCCTTAGAAGCATGTATCATTTGCATTAAAAACAACTTATTTAATACACTCCTTTTTAACATATCCAACACCTCCAAATCCTTTATGTTACCAAACAATAATTTAAATTTCAATTTGTATACATTAATTATAAATTTATAAATTTAACCAGTCAATTAATAATATAAGTCATTATTAGCCATTTTATGATGAAACAAACACCTTTGTATATTACACTTACCCATTTTATATTCTTTTACACATCCAAAATGTCCTTGTAAAAGCATTCTATTATTTTATTCCTCTAAAATTATTTTTTCTATAATTATTCTTCATGTATATTAATAAATGAGAGCCTCATCCACAATTGCAGAAGAGGCTCTCATTTACCTGTCTCGCTATTTTCTTTTCAGCACGTTCTATCATAGACTGTACCGTACTACATGTAACGTTTAAGTATCTAGCAATCTCTCTGTATGTTAAACAATATCCTCGAGACATTAAGTACACTTCCTTCTCTCGCTCCGTTAACAACGACAGTGCATCTTCTAACCTAACCTTATCCCATTCACCAATTGCATGTTCTTGCTGGTGGTTATCCCACTCATATAAGTTATCATCTATACTACGGAAATACCTTTGCATTAAAAGCGGATCACATGCTCTTTCTCTCTGATACGCAGCTAACCTTTCAACCCCTCTACGATTTCCCGGTCTTCTCGCCTTTTTCATCCATTCTAAAGAATAAGTAATATCACTAATCATATCAGTTAGGATCTTTACATCTTCCTCTTTAGCATCCTTTTGTGCTTCTCTCAATTGTCTTAAAGTCGTGTTATATTGCTTAATCAAATCCTGCATAATCTATCCCCTCCCTATAAACAAAAAAGAACACCGTATATAGACTGTACTTCTCTACATAACAGTGTTCTTTTATTACTTTCATATTTAATTTCTACGCTTCTCTCACTACACAAGTAACTTACTACTTATACAGTCAGAGAAACGGAAAACCGTTCCTCATAGACACAAATCGGTAAGTGTAGCTGATGCTTCTAATTAGTTTGGTAAAGTTCAAGAGAGAAATAAAGTGTTGAGGTGCCCCACGCCTCTTTGAACCGAGGAAAGTATGATTAGCAATTGGACATTCGGAAGGAACATCCTCGGCTCAAAGAGAGGTGTAACCCTCTCCCCCGTTGGTCGGACCCTTACTTACGTTTATTCGTGAGTAAACTATAATTAATTGCCCTAACCCGAGAAATTTAGATAAATCAAGAAACAACATACAGTACCATTTCCGTGGCAGTTCTTATGACACTTTTATAATACATGGATATTCATCATATTTTTTATCTATTTTTTATCAAAATGAAAATTATCTATTACTTTAATACTCTTCCTTGGAATACACCCTCAGCTGTTCAATTGCTATCTTTCGTGCATGATCTTCACTATCTATCAAAGAAAACCCTTGATTGATAGAACTCCAAAACTCATATCCACAATCCTCCATCCACCTATAAACTTCTGTTGTATATAAACCATCTTTTCGTTTTATTACTTCAACTTTATATTGCTTACTTGGAGAATATAGTTCTCTCACCACGTGTCCCATGATTTCATTCTCTCCTCAAAAATATTTCTACAGTTAATTTAAAAAGAAGCCACCTATTTTTACAGATGGCTCACTCTGACTTATTATACGGTTGATACTTTTCCCTTAATGCTTCTAATTCCTTTTTCTTTGCTTCTACATCTGCACGTAGAAATAAACTAACCTTGTCCAATTTTTTTACAGGAGTTAACTTCCCTTCTTTAATTAATTGGCTCATTCTCGCACGTTTTACACCAAGTATTTCAGATGCTTCGCCGGTAGTAAGAACTTCATTACAAATGAAGTTTTCGACCTCTTCTCTTGAATCCAAATGATACTTCATTTTCTTCCACCTCGTATGTCTTTAACTACCAAAATAATTGTTAAAATCAGCATGATTGCCGTTACAATATCAGTAAATATATTTTGCCACATTTGTCGAATTCCAATAACAGCAAAACACGCTAATATTAAAGAGAATATGAATGTTTTATTGTTCTTTTTCATTTTATTAACTAGACGTGTTATAATTTTATTAAGAGAAGCGAGCTGTAACTCGCTTCCCTGTGGTGAAGTTCTTCGGTTATCTTACTTATCGTCTTTCTTATCGCTTTTTTCGGAAGCCTGAGCAACTATCCAAGCGATTGAGACTATGTAGAAGATAACTTGAAGGACTTTTAACATTTCGTCTAGCATTTCCTCACCTCCTTATATATTTATTATACCACATCGCTAAACATATGTATAGGGATTATTCCAATTAAATTCAGTTACATCTATAAATAAACTAAAAAGAGCCGCTATATTTAGCGGCTCTTTTTAATTAATCTCACGTTCCATTTTGTCTTAAATACAAATTTTTTATTTATCCTTAAGTTTTTCTATAAGAAATTTTGATATATATGTTTCTTCAGATATTTTCATAAAGAACACAACTGCGTGCTCATCTTCTTTAAAATATTTGTGAGCATTCTCTAATCCTCTTACCATAACATACATACCACCATAAAAAGCAAAGTATGTTTTTAGTTCTACACCAGCTATAACTATTGGTGCTTCTGAAGTACTATCTATAAAATTTAATCCTGCTGCTACTAAAGTTATAATTCCTAGTAAATATTCGAATGCTCCATAAAGTAATGTTGTATTCTTATTTTTCTTTAATCTATAGAAAGTATGTGTTAATTTAAAACATGGAATACTCCAAAATACAGTAATACCAAATGCTAAAAGAACTCTAAACCAATCTACTATCCCCGGCATATCTCTTAAAACCAATAGACTTTTCTTTATTCCTACCAAATATAGAATTGATATAGCTATATAAGTTACAAAAGCTAAAAAGATTAATATATATGTACTAAAAATTATTCTTTTAAAATTTTCCATTATTACTCTTTGAAATTCTTTAATCATTTCCATTGTTACATTACTAATTATTTTTTTGTATAATTCTTTTTTTTCTTTCTCACTCATAGATCATTTCTCACCTTTTTGATAATTTTCCAATTTATTAAGTGCTTTTCGATATAAGATTTTAGAATTGAATCAACTACAATTAAGTTATATATATAAATTTAACGTTTATTAAACACCGAAAAAACCGCCCATTTTAGCGGTTTTTTGGTACTTAATAAAAATCACTTTACTCGTGTAAATGGAATAATATTTTCCATAACCATACTCTCATATAAAATCCCTTGTTCTAAAGAGCACATGACTTCTAATTCTGTTGCCTTTATACCAGTTTTAAATATTATCTCTGATGGTTGCATCATTGCTTTATCTATTAATAATTTTATTGCTTGTTTTAATAAAATTGGACTCTCAAGCGGAATTTCATCATCTAGCGGCTCAGACAATCTCCACTTTTTTCTACTAATTTGTTGTCTTAAATACAAAGCGTACTCAGTAGTAAACACACCCAATGACTCTGCCCGATAAATTATTGCTTGTAATGAGACTTTCCAATGTTTTTTTAATACTAAAAGATAATCTAATCCTGCCGCAGATAGGTCAGAAACAAAACTTGTTTCTGGCATTAAGAAAGCTGATGCAAATCTATTGGCCTCTTGCTCCATTCTCTTATGCTGTGCTTTATCATTTACATCTTTTTTCTTATACCTAGAGTGTAATATTAAATGTCCTAACTCATGTGCAATATTAAAGCGCAACCTTACAGACGAAATTCTATCTTTATTTAAAATAATGTAAGGTCTATTGTTATATATTACAGAACAAGCATCAATTTTCTCATGCTCTAAAGGTGCGTAAGCAATAATAATCCCTAATTTTTCACACAGCAACGTTACATTACTAATAGGTCCATCACCTAAGCTAAGAAACTTTCTAAAACCCATAGCAATTTCATCTATCTGTTCAAAATCAGTAGGTACAAAACTTTCACCATGGGTATGAATAGGAAAACTCACTAAAGGTAATTTTATTTTCTCTTCAATTACTTTAACGAGCCAAGTTACAAGTTCTATTTTATTTTCAACTTGATCTTTATATTTTTTTGCAACAGTTGCTCCACTTCTAAAAAAATGAGGGCTATCTGGTTGATTTAACATATCATCTCGACCAAAAAAGAATGATGTCTCAAAACCTAAATAATGCGCCAACTTTTCTATAGTTTCTGGTTTAGGTATAGATTTTTCGCCCTCATATTTTGAAAGCATTTGATGAGTAACATTGATTTTTTGCGATAAATCTTCTAATGTAAATCCTCTAATATTTCTTGCTAATTTTAATTTTTTACCGGAAAATTTATGTTCCCGAATTATTTCTTTCATCTCTTTCCACCTCGTTGGTGAATTGTTGTAAGTCCTCTAAGCTGAATTCCTTAATCTCTTCCACCGTACTTTTTGGGTGAACGCCTTGTATTGTAACAAATTCATCTAACAATTGTATAGCTTCTATCCATTTTTTATTTCTACCAGGTATACCTAAAGAAACAAACAATGGGCTTTGGCTTTGATATCCATGGTTTAATTGAAAATATAATTTATCTTTTTCAATTATTCTAGGCTCTTCTACATCTAATTCATTGCCCCAATCCCAATAACACTGTACAGATTTCACATATTGATCTCTGCAATATGCTGGTCGGGCAATAGCACTCTTCCTAGCGACTTGATTAATATGTAGCACTATATCATCGTTATAAACTTCAATTAAAGAAGCTGATTTATTGCGGTTATAACTTACTCGCCAATTAAACGGTAAATTCCCTTTTTTGATTTCTTCACGTATAAAGAATTCCACAACAATATTTTTCATATTTGGTACTAAGCTATTGCCACGTTTCCAATCAAATGCAGGAGTATTCTTTGCATGAGTGTAACACCAACCATATGCGTTATTAATTACTTGTGGAATTCTCGTTCGAATAATCCTTGGAAAGTAATTTTCAATAAGTTCTCGTGGATCCTGTTCAGCAGCAACAATTAGACTCACCAACTTCACCTCTTTCTTTTCTTGCAACTATTCTACAATTTTTATTTATTTTTTGCAACCAAAAGAGTTTTTATTTTTTAATTTTCTATCTTCTTATTTCTCTACCTCAATTCCCAATCTATAAGCCAATTCACACAAAGCCTTATTCCTCTTCCTATAATAATCTGGTTGAGACATATTCAACGCCCTACACATCTTTATCCAACTAGGCCTCTCTTTCCCTAGATATGCTAACTCAATAAGTTGCTTATCCCATGCATCCAGCTTCTCTACACCTTTTCTTATTTCTTGGATATAGTTGATTCGTTCTAAAAGCTTTTTACTAATGCCGATATCCTTACCATCTTGTACACTCTCTATATCTCTTTCATCTATATTTGATAAAAACAAGTGATACTTTTTCAAAGCTTGAAGCACATTCTTCTTTGTCTGCTCTTTGTTAAGAACAGGTAGGGCAATATCCAACATACTCTCACTCCTTCACCATTTTCAAAAATGTATCCAGCGGCATAACTACCAACCACGGTTTTCTATCCGCCTTAATCGCTAATGCATCTGGCTGTTCACGTTCATCCTCCAACCAGTTATATAACGTCTTGAATCCTTCTTTCCTCGCTTTCACTTCCCATTCAAGACCTAACCCCTTCACATCATTTGAATACCCGTCCATCGCACCAGAGAGCGGTACACGAGCACCACCTATCAAACTAGCAAATTCTCTTTCACGTCTCATTCCTTTATCTCGTTGACTCTTTCCCATTTATAAATCTCCATTTCTTTAAAAGGATTATTTTATTAAGTTTTAAACATACCGAAAGCCGAATGTTCCCAGATGATATAATATAGTCAATTAGAAAAAATTTACTTTATTAACCCCAAAGAAATGAGGTGGCTTTTATGAAAAGCATGAATAAATGGGTACTAGCTATTAGCTACTTTTTTGTTTTAACACTCGTTCTCCATTTATCGTTTAAAATGTTGATTTTAACTGCTATGGATCCTACTGGCTTTCCAACTTCACGATTTCTCATCGGACTGTTAACTTTAGTATGCGGAAGTTGTTTATTAGGTTTTGGAGCTAGAAAATATATTTTTTCCTCTTCAAATATTAAAAGTGAACAATGGAAAGTTGCAGCAAAGTTTACCTTGTTGACGACTCTATCTTGTTTTACTGCAATGCTTATTTTCTATTGGGTTTAACCTTAAATTTTTTCACAATATACATCTGCCTCTGAATGAAACTCAATATTCCGTCAATAATATAGATACACCAGTCTCCAATTCCCCTGGAGATGAGCAGTTAGCTTTTGCTAGCTGCTCTTTTATTTGTAATCTTGCTAGGCTTCTGTTACTTTCCACTTCCGAAAAACTCGCCTACCCACTTTTCAACTATTACAACTTCTTGCCTTAATTGTTCTGCCAACTCTGCAATTTCTGCTTGAGCACCTTTCCCTTTTCTACGCTTATTGTAGAAATCTAAAAGTCCCCGTAAATTGACTGTTAAGACTAGGTTAGTTGTAGCTGCATTTGGAAGTACACTACGAGCATCTTCAGCAGGAATTCCTAATGATCTAAGTAGATCATAATCACTTTGTAGTTTGTACATCATCCCATTGTAAACTTTAACTACTTCTTCCCCTTTAGCTTTAACCGTTTCAGGTACTACATAATCAAACCCGCCTATCTTATCATTACTTCCCATGCGTACATATCTTTGAGATTGGACTGAGTAACTGAATCCTACACGGTGGCGCGTTAACTGTGTAAGTAATGCTCTGCTAACTCCTTCTACTGCGAAGGTATATGTTAAATGCTCCAGTGTTGAAGTATGCCCCGAACCTACAATATGTCTAATGAGCCGATTTACTTCTTTCCCACCTTTTCCATCAGTTGCTTTGCCCTTGAAATACTTCTCTCCCTCTAAATCTACAATCCTACTAGGTTTATTTGGCGAGTAGCACGTACGGATTGCTGATAAGGCTACCACTTGTCCATGAGTAGAATCAAACCCTTCCTCTCCAATACCAGATACAAGAGACAAATAATTTATAAACTCCTCAGATAATTGCGTATGTGCTAGTAGCTTTACATCCATATTTAATTCTCCATTTCTTAATAAAATTCAAATCTGATTAATAACCGTTATCCTGTCTCTCAAAGTTTTCCGCATTCTTCTCCTTATACGAATCAATAACGTCCTCATAAGTAAATCCATACAAATAGCAAATACGAAAGAAAATGCCAAATGCTCTTCTCAAATGTCCCATTGTTGTGGTTAAATCTCTGTACTGACACCATGCCCTTTTTGCAGTCAACACATCTTGCATATACCATTCGAACAACATATTTACATTGCTAGTATCTTTTCTCATAATTGATTGCATACTGAACGACGGAATAAGTTCATGTCTCCATGTACATTTATCTAATTCAATTACAATGTTCATAAGAAAATGAAGACCATCAATTAACTCTTCTAATAGTCCATTCTTAGGGACTCCAAATCCTGTGCTCCACATCTTAAATGCTCGGGTTTCATTCCATGCTTCACCGATTTCCACCAGTAATGCGCGAAATAACATATCCATTTTGTCATTTCCTTTATATCCAATTCGTTTATCCAGTTCTTTTTGCATTTCGAATAGTTCCGTAATATCAAAGTTTTGTTTCTTCTCTTCAGATGTAATTGTGTGTAACTGAATCATTATAAGTTCACTCCAAGTTTGTATTTTAGTAAGAATATAGTCACACTGATTAAAAGCCAGCTGACTAAAATAATTGCCATTTCCTTTTTAAAGCTCAATCTTCTCCCTCCAACATTTCCACTAACTCCTCAAACGAGCATTCGAATAAATCTCGAAGCCCGTCCTTGGATTTATAAATACCTCTATTAATCAGTTGATCTATGATGTGTTGATGCAAAACTACCCCACCATGTCCTCGACACAAAATTGTAATTCCATACTTTTCACTGGAAAGTATTTTACTGGAGTATCTTTTTCATTAATTGCTACACAACCTAAAACACCCTCAAATTTATTATCCTCAGTCTGAACAACTACTTTATAAAGGACATCTTCTCGTTCACAAATGTCACCTAATTTAAACTCGTCCATTTTACGATCCTTCTTATAAAACATCATGAAACGCTCAAATTCTTCTAACTCTTCATCTGTTGCCTTTCGGAATGTACGTCCCTGATATTTTTTAAAGGAGCATCCATCTTCATAGAAACGATACTCACCAACTTTTAATCCCATAATTAAGTAATATTTGTCCTTAGTCTCCTCTCTTAAGATCCCATACCATTTCCCATTTAAGCTTTCCATTACAAACATTTCGCCGTACTCTAAATTCAATGGCTTTTCATAATCTACAAACTCGTTTTCAAAAAAGAAATTCATACCGATTGCAGATGGTACAATACGCTGACTACTAATTCCTAAAACCTCATGTTTCCCTTTTTTTAATGTATGTGCAAAAAAATCATTTTTTTCTTTAATCCAATTTGTTTTCATTCTTTCAATCGCTTCAAATCCTGTATATGTTTTCATTCTTTCCCCTTCACTTTCTTTAACATTTCTTCAATCCGTTTTCCCGTTGTATTTTTATAGTCCTCACATGACCATTCAGCGTTGTTTGTCGGAGATGGTGTAAATACCATCCCCCAACTACTAATGCTTGAAATATGGACATGAGGACGAATTACAGTAATGGTCATATCAGTTCGTCTCCTCTTTAAAAAGGTAACTTTCTTTTCCGCTTATCTCTTGTATACTTAAACTCAATATGTCTGTATGTGTTGAACATACGTGACGTAATACGTTCATCGTAAGCTTTCATCACAGCTTCTCCTGTTAGGTTTGTTGTAATGATCGTCTTTTTCCCTTGTCTTCCATCAAAGACCTTAAACAGTACACGATTCACGAATGCAGTTGCCTTTGGATCCGCAGCATCCATATCTCCTAGTTCCGCACCTAAGTCATCAATAACTAATAAATCTGCATTAATTAGTAAATTAACAATGCTATGCTCAGATTCCTCAGATTGCCCATTGAACGTAGAACGTATGTAGTCAAATAGTTCTGATACAGAAACATAAAGAACAGTTCCTGCGCTATTCTCATTCATTTCATGAGCAATTGAATAGGCAAGATGACTTTTACCTGCACCTACTTTTCCAACTAGAATTAAATTAAACCTCACATCATTTAAGTAATCTTCAAGTGCTCGTTTTGCTAAGGTGTAATTCTTTTCATCCTCTTCACAATCAGATTTAAAAGTTGAGAATCTAGCAAGTTTAATTGTTTCGTCTTTAATCAAGCTCTTATCGTAAAACATACTTTTACGTTTTCTCTGTTCCTTCTCATCTCGAAATAGATTCATTTCAACTTCTAACTTTTGATTGTCTTCTGCCAACTTACATACTGGGCAAACTACTTCATCATTTATCTTCATGAATCTAACAGTACGTTTACGTTCTTTTTTACAAATCTCACATGTATCAGAAAGGAAGATCATCTTCTTCGAAAGGGTCTTTGCTATATCTGTTACCTTTACTAGAGCCACGTTTTCCTTCCACCTTTCCTTGTTGTAAATAGCCTTCAAACTTTGTACCAAATAACGTTTCTGGTCTTAGATACTTTGCTTGTTCTGTTCTTAGCCATTCTTTAGCTTTTGTATCAATCACAGTTTTGAAGTTATCCACAGTGAATCCTTCTATTAATCTAGTTTTAATTAATGACTGTGTTTTCTTAGATGTTGAACGATAACTACTGCCACAAACGTCGTTGAGATAGTTTACTATTTCGACTATATATTCTTTTGCTGTAGTTTCTGTTGTTACTCTCTGTGTATTCTCTGGTATTGGTCGGTTCAAATTGACCTCTTCCATCGGGTCAACTTGACCTGTTCGTGGGGTCAAGTTGACCTCATCGTCGGTCGATTCTAACTGACGGAGAAATGTATAATCTATTGAGTACCATTTCGTTTTATCAAACTTTTTCTTGTTATAGTTCCCGATAACCAATACATTGATATTTTCAAGATTTTTAATGGTTCTTTTAATGGTTGATTCTCCCCAAAAAGGAAACTGTTCTTGCCATTTTGGAATACTGTTATAAATCCACGGTCTTCCATCATAAAAATGTTTGGAACGCTTTAACCAATAGTGTATCTGTTGTAAAAATATAGCTTCATTCAATCCAATTTTCGTTGCCAATCCTGGAAGAACAAGTAATGGTTCTTCATGAATTAATAAATTACTCATCTCTTCACCTTCCTCATAACAACTTCATAATAGAATCCACGGTCACGATCCATCACAAGGCAACCTTTAAACAGATGAGGATTTTCATCATTTCTATGTTTAACTGTTTCTAACACCTTTCGAATAGGAAATAAATAATCAAACCCTTCATTCTCTAAACGACGACAGCGCTTAAGTAATTCAGATAACCTTTTATCACTTAAATACCGAGTACCTAAACCTCTATTCAAAGCAATTGGCATTGAACCATCTCTTACTATCGTTTTCATTTCAGTCACCCACCTATTGTGCTTGCTGTTGCTTTTCTTTTGCTTCGTTTAACCACGATGTTATTGTTTTTTGTAACTGAGATGCTTGTTGCACTGTCATTCCTTTGAAAGATTGAAACCCTAATGACTGTTTTACAGTGTTTTTCGTTTCTTCAAATGACATGTTATATACTTCCGACAACTCTCTAATTTGCACATGAATTGCTTTTATTCTTTGTTCATTTGCAACCTCTGCCTGTCTAGCTTGCTCCTGTTTTGGAACGTTATCTAGTTGCTTAGCTGCTTGTTTAGGTTCATCATCATGTGGAATATCTTCACCCGAATAGATGTATAAACCTAATCCGTGTAGTGCAATTGCTTTTGCTAGACACCTTTGAATCGACGTGTTTATTTGAAATGACGTAGGTTTTGCGATTGGCTTATTATAGTTATCCAATACAGGATGAATTTGCGAACGTGTAATGTTATTTACCGTTACTTCAACTTCTACAAAGTACCCAACTTCTGTTTTCATATAAGGTAATCCATCAAACCTAACAACTTGCCATGTGGCATCAGGATATTTTTTTAGAAGTTGATCTACAGCCCATGACCAACTTAGATAACTAAAACGCCCCTTCTTCTCAACATGTTTACTGACGTCAATAACTGCTAATTCTGCAAAGTAATTTTTAGTTTCACTCATCGGATTCTCACACTCTCACCTTGTTTTAATGAAATACCATCCCACTTCATACCATTCTTAACCGCAAGTAATAATGCTTTTTTATCTACCTTTGGATTCTGTGGAATCATATATTCTGTCGGAATAACTGCATCCTCTGCAATATCTAAACTTGCTGGATTCTTTTGAATACCTACTGTTATCAATGCACCTTTAACACGTCTTTTATCCACAGCAACCATCTGATGATATAAATAATCCTTAATATTTTTACAGCTGTTCTCAAAAGATTTACGGCGTTCAGCCAAGCGATTTTCTTCTCCCTTGATCACTTCAACTTGCGCTTCTATATTACGAATCAATAACGCTGCACCTTGTACTTTATCTTCAATTGCTTCACTGATTGATTGAAGTGTATCGTTAATTACTTCTGAATCTGCTCCGTCTTCAATCATTTGCTGTAATTGATTGAAGTTACTTGTTAATTCGTACAGTTTCATAGTTTTATAGCCTCCTAAAATGGCATACCGCCATACGGTTTATTAGTTAATACGGTAATCACATAATCTATATCTAACTTTCTACAGGTATCTGCTTCCTTTGCGGATATAAGTTTCAAGCTACTTACAGCCTTTTCAACCTGTTTTTTTAGTAATTGGTTTTCTATTGTCTCTTCCATGTAATCACCCCATGTGATATACTGACCTCGAATTTGTTTTTTATCGGGAACCCATTGCAGTGGGTTTCTTTTTATTTACATAAAACCTTTTGAATAACATCTTCTTTAATGCCAACCTCTCGCATACGCTCTATAACATGCTGAACTCTATCATTTTCTTTCTTTTTAAATATCAATTCCTTTAATTGCTTATCACACTCTTTTGCCTTTTCTCCACATGCCTCATACTCTTTACAAGCCTCATAGAACTCTTTCGTTTTACCCTCTACATTTTTCTTACTTGCAATACGAGTTAACAAAAATTGATTCTTTATGTAGTTCTCCTTCTTATTACGTAATGATTTCGCTAACTCAGCATCCTCGGGTAACACTAAACTTTCAATTCCCACTATATTCACCTTCCTTTTTAAAAAGAGCATTTAAACATACAAACCTATTTTCAATTAATCGACGCTGCTTTTTATTTGGTAATTTATAATGGGCTAGTAGTCTAAGATAATCAGATACTTTTACATTGTTGTAATCAATTGTAAACATCATCAATCCATCCTTTCTTCAGCCCATTCAACTAAAAATGCTTGTACTTGTTTGGCTGGAAAATACCATTTCTTACCCACTTTAAATTTTGGAAACCGTGGATCAAAAAAGAACTGATCCTGAATTGTATTCCACGACATACATACACGTTTTTTAAGCTCCTTAGTATCCCAAAACGCTAACTCAGCGTCGTACTCTTTAACCTTCTTTTGAATTTCTTCCACACATAATTCCTTCACAACATTTTCATCTATTTGAACATTAAACATGATTATTCCCTCCTTATTTTTAAACCACTGATTTCCAGCTGTTATCTGTAAATATTCTCTACAAAGAAATCCTGAGAACGCAATTTTGCGTTTTCTAAACCCTTTTAAATCATTGGTCTCCAACCATTTACAAAATTCAAAGCTTCCTCGAAATCCTTCTTCAAAATATCGCGGTAACTATTCACATTGAAGGCATCTTTCAAGTTACGTCCTAATAATCCGAATAGCTTGCGAGTAGAATCATGTACTTCTTTATCTACATGACCGTTCTCCCATAAAAAATAGATCCGTTTTGCTTTCGTTTTTTCAATTACTCTTTGTTGTCCGTAATCTACAGTTAATTGCTTTTCAACTACCTGCTCTAATGAGGAAACCCTTTTATTTAAGTTACTAGTTCCTGTAGCTAATAGTTCGATTTGACCAAATGTATCAATAGGGACAATTGACTGATTCTCAATGAATGCTCTCATTCTTTTAAATTCTTCAATAAACCTCACTTTAATTTTCATCGTTTCAATTGTGTTATAAGAAAACATTAATATTGTGAAGGCATCTTCTGTCATGTCGATTTTTTGTAAAGTTCGTCCTGTAACATCTTTATAAAAGCTAAGCCCAAAGTTGGACTCAGTAAATTCTCCTTCTCCTGCACTTTCCAACTTTTCCATCTGGACCTTAATATCTCTTAAGACATGTTTATGTTGTTTTTTTAACACTTCAGCTACGGTTAAGCTATCTGTAACGACTTTATTATCTTTAATAAAAACCAGACTTTCTTGATCACCTTTTACAAACAATTCTTCTTTTTCATCTACTACCATTATTTGTTCTGTCACTTTAAATCCTCCTCACACATGTCTAGTCCTAATAATTCAACAATTGCTTTCTTTTGTTTTTTTCCTTTTCTAGACCCTCTTAAAATGTCAGATAAATATGAAACTGATATTTTTAGCTCAGAAGCTAATACAGTTAGTGTTAAATCTCTTTCTAACAATACTTTTCTAACCTCAATTCCAAAACTCGAATATTTCATCTAGATGTTCACACCTTTCAAAATGCGAATATTTTCGCTGATTTATTGACCAAAATTAGTCTGTGTGCTAAATTATAATTATAAAAAGGTATACAAATACAAAACTAAACAGTTTCCTCAGTATTAGTTTCTAAAACTCAAATCAATTTTTATACTCTTTTTAGCTAACAAATTAGCTTACAACCTAATAATAATAGTCTACAAACTAATTGTCAATCGTTATTTTTAGTCTACAGTCTATTTTGTTTCGTATGTAAGTACGGAAGGTGATTAGAATGAGCTTAGTGAACACAATTAAAAATCTGTGTAAAAACCATGATACATCCATATCTGCATTAGAAAAGGACTTAGAATTCGGCAATGGGACCATAAGAAAATGGGATAAAGCATATCCCTCAGCCGATAGACTCCAAAAAGTAGCTGATCACTTTAATGTAACTACTGATTTCTTACTTGGAAGAACAAATCAAATGCATTTAACCACTAAAGATGAAAAAGATATCGAAAAAAGAATGGAAGAAATAAAAAGAGATCTTCAAGGTGAAGACGGATTAATGTTCTCTGGTGAGCCTATGAGCGAAGAAGCCGTAGAATCTTTATTAGATGCAATGGAATACATCGTGAAACAAACTAAAGTAATCAATAAAAAATACGTTCCTAAGAAATATCGTAGTACTGACGATAACTGATGCGAGCTTAGGAGGGAAAACATTGAAATTCGTCATAAGAGATCTAGTCCAACAACTTTGCACAAAACACAACACGAATAACCCCTATGAGCTTGCAGATTGTTTAAAGATAAATGTACTAACTTGGGATTTACACGAAGAAATAAACGGATTTTATAAATATGAAAAAAGAAATCGTTACATTGTTATTAATAATCATTTGTCTCCATCTATGCAAAGAACTGTTTGTGCACATGAATTAGGACATGCAATCCTACACACTCATGCAAACACACCTTTTCTGCGTAAGAATACATTCTTTTCAGTTGATAAATTAGAGATAGAAGCAAATACGTTTGCTGCGCTTTTGTTAATTGATAAAAAGACCATTCAACCTGGTGATACAAAAGCATGTATAGCATACAAAAATAACATTCCAGTTGAACTGTTAGAATTTTATAAGCCTTACTAAAAGGAGGTGAAACATTTTGATTATTGATTTAAACGCTGAACGAGAAAAACGAAAGAAATCCACCGTCAAACAAGAAGAATTTATAAAGGTCCCTATCGTTGAGAACATCCATATTGTTGATGGTGAAATAAAATATGAAGTTTCAGGTTATAAAGAGACTCCTGTGAAGTGGTTGGATGAGTAATCTAGCCACTTTACAATTATAAGGAAAGAGGGCATGTTATAATGGCTAGCTTCAGAAAATTCGGAGATGTTTGGGAATTCAGAGTAAGATTTAAAGACCCTTATACTCAAAAATACAAAGAGAAATCCAAACGTGGATTCAAGACGAAAAAAGAAGCACAACTTGCGGCTGCTGAAGAAGAGAAAAAATTATTAAACGGTTTAGAAGTTGAGATTACTCCTACTTCGTTAAAACATTACCTTAAAGACTGGCTAAAATTATTTAAGCAAGACAATGTAAGGAAAAACACTTTTATCTTGCACGAACGTAACATTGAAAAGCATATCATCCCCTACTTTCAAAACATGAACCTAAAAGAACTCAAACCAATGATGTATCAAAAATTTATTAATTCCTTAACTGATCAGGGGTATAGTAAGCGAACTGTTCAAATTATCCACGGCACAATGAACAATGCTATGAAAAAAGCTGTCAGCTTAAAAAAAATTGAGAATAATCCTTGTGAAGAAGTAGTTATTTCAAATAAGAACAATAAAGAAAGAGAAGGGCTAAAGTATATGCGAAGTGAAGACATTCCCCTTTTCTTAAAGACTTCTTACCAATACAACTATATTTATTACATCTTTTTCAAAGCGCTTTTGAATACTGGTATGCGTAAAGGTGAAGCTGCTGCTTTACAATGGAAAGACATAAATTTAAAAGAACATACTATTACTATTTCTAAAACATTGGATTTTACAGCTAAAACAAAAGAAGAATTATTTGGAGATACAAAAACATTTACTTCTAAACGTACTATCATGATTCCTAAATCATTAGTCGATGAACTGCTGGCACATAAAAAGTGGCAAAATGCCAATAAGCTTGTTTTACAAGATGCGTATGAGCATGAATTAGATTTAGTCTTTTCAAGAGTCGATGGAAAGTTCTTACCAAAGTCAACATTGTTCAATGCATTCTCACGCATACTTAAGAAAGCAAATTTACCTAGATTAGAAATACATTCATTACGACACACCCACGCGGTTCTTTTATTAGAGTCTGGTGCAAGTATGAAATACATTCAAGATCGACTAGGACATAAGAGTATAGAAATAACTTCTAACGTTTACTCTCATATTAGCGACAAAATTAATAAAGATTCTATTTCAGGGTTTGAAGCTTATATGAATAATGTATTGGGGTAACTTTGATTTTTTTGTGGGTGTTTTGTGGGTGGATTACTCTTCTTTCAAATAAAAGTGTTTTACCCACAAAATAAAAAAACCCTCAACACGTTGTGTGTCAAGGGTTTGAGCCTCTTAGTATAGAGACATATATTGATCGCGTTCCCATTGGTGAACTTGTGTTCTAAAGATATCCCACTCAATCTCTTTCGCTTCGATGAAGTGCTCAAGTAAGTGTTCTCCTAGTGCACCGCATACTACTTCATTAGATTGTAATGTAACTAACGCTTGCGCTAATGTTGCTGGTAAGTCAACGATACCTGCTTCTTCGCGCTCTTCTTTTGTCATTACATAGATGTTACGGTCTACTGCAGCTGGTGGAGTTAATTTGTTTTTAATTCCATCAAGACCTGCAGCTAATAATGTAGCCATTACTAAATATGGGTTTGCAGCTGGGTCAACACTACGTACTTCTACGCGTGTACTAATACCACGAGATGCAGGGATACGTACTAACGGGCTACGGTTTTGTGCAGACCATGCTACGTAACAAGGCGCTTCATATCCAGGTACTAGACGTTTATATGAGTTTACAGTTGGATTTGCTATCGCTGTAAATGCTGGTGCATGTTTTAAAATACCTGCGATGAAGTGACGAGCATCATCACTTAGTTGTAAGTCACCGTTTGCATCAAAGAATACGTTCTCACCATTTTTAAATAATGATAAGTTACAGTGCATACCTGAACCGTTCACACCGTATAGTGGTTTCGGCATAAATGTTGCGTGTAAACCATGTTTACGAGCAATTGTTTTTACAACAAGTTTGAATGTTTGAATGTCATCACATGAGCGAATTGCATTTGCATATTTAAAGTCAATTTCATGCTGCCCTGGAGCAACCTCATGGTGAGATGCTTCAATTTCAAATCCCATTTCTTCAAGTTCAAGAACGATATCACGACGACAGTTTTCCCCTAGATCCATCGGCGCAAGGTCGAAGTATCCACCGTTATCGTTTAATTCTAATGTTGGATTTCCTTTTTCATCAACCTTAAATAGGAAGAATTCTGGCTCTGGTCCAAGATTGAAGTCTGAAAATCCTAAAGCTTCCATTTCTTTTAACACACGTTTTAAGTTGTTACGTGGGTCTCCATCAAATGGAGTGCCATCTGCATTGTAAATATCACAGATTAGTCGAGCTACTTTACCTTTTTCAGCTGTCCAAGGGAAAATTACCCAAGTGTCTAAATCAGGATATAAATACATATCAGATTCTTCAATACGTACGAAACCTTCAATCGAAGATCCATCAAACATCATTTTGTTATCAAGAGCTTTCGTTAATTGTCTCACTGGAATCTCTACGTTTTTAATTACCCCTAAAAGGTCCGTAAATTGTAAACGGATATACTTTACATTCTCTTCTTTCGCCAAACGGAAAATATCTTCTTTTGTGTATCTAGACATTATAAATTCCTCCTTAGTCCCTCTAATCGCCTTCAGAATCAGTTATCTTTAGTGAAAAAATCTTGAAATGTCACCTTGTCGCAATGAAGTTCGATTGAATCTACCTGTATGTTGTAGTTCATCTCGAAGTATTTTGCGAAGCTCAGTTTTTGAAATTTCTTTCGTTTCTTCTTTTACTTTCACTGCTTCTGTTTGATTTTCTTTCATTAGTAACACTTGCTTAATACCAGCCATATTCAAGCCTTGATCTAACAAATCTTTAATCTCTAACAACTTATCTACATCGTTAAATGAAAATAATCTACGATTCCCCTTTGTACGGGTTGGAGAAACAAGATTATGCTCTTCATAGTAGCGAATTTGACGTGCAGACAATTGTGTTAAATCCATAACAATACCAATTGGAAACAGCGGGGCAGAACGTCTATCTTCTTTCATTTTTCAGTTCCTCCTTCGCCTTAACTGCTTCTCATTTTATAACATGTTATGTTTAGTGTCAATAGATGTTAGCTTTTCTTACATGATTTTTTTATAAATTTTTTCATTCTTTTTTCTAATCGCATAAATCGTTACTTTTATACGAAAAAAGCTGCCGATATCGACAGCTCCCCTTTAAGAAATTGTTAATAAATTCTTTTCAATCAATTCATCAATTGCAGAACAAATCGCAATTTTAACATGCGAATACGTTAATCCACCTTGCACATATGCAACATACGGTGGTCTAATCGGACCATCAGCAGACAATTCAATACTTGCACCTTGAATAAACGTTCCCGCCGCCATGATTACATCATCTTCATAACCTGGCATATAGTTTGCATACGGAGTAAAATGCGAATTAATTGGAGATGCATATTGAATCGCTTGGCAGAAGGCAATCATACGGTCTTTATCATCAAATTGAACCGATTGAATTAAGTCTGTTCTTGGCGCATTCCACGCTGGTGACGTGTTCATTCCTAACTTTTCTAAAAACGCAGCTGTAAAAATTGCACCTTTCAGCGCTTGTCCTGCAACATGTGGCGCTAAGAAGAACCCTTGATACATTTCTTGCAGACTGTATAAAGACGCTCCAGCTTCCGCACCAATTCCCGGAGATGTTAAACGATATGCACACGCTTCAACATACTGTTCTTTACCGACAATGTAACCACCAGTTTTTACAATTCCCCCGCCTGGGTTTTTAATAAGCGAACCCGCCATTAAATCTGCACCAACATGACACGGCTCTTGCTCTTCAATAAACTCCCCATAACAATTATCTACAAACACAACAACATCAGGTTTAATTTCTTTAACAAACGCGATCATCTCTTTAATTTGAGAAATAGTAAACGATGGACGAGTAGCATAACCTTTCGAGCGCTGAATACCGATCATTTTCGTATTACTATGAATCGCTGCTGCAACAGCTTCAAAATCAACAAGCCCACCTTCAGTTAGCGGAACTGCATTGTAACCAATATTATATTCTTTAAATGAACCTACACCTTTCCCACGCACACCAACGATTTCCTCTAACGTATCATACGGTTTCCCAGTAATGTACAATAACTCATCTCCTGGACGTAAAATACCGAATAACGCTGTAGAAATAGCGTGAGTACCTGAAATAATTTGCGGACGAACAAGTCCAGCTTCCGCCCCAAATACATCAGCATACACTTTTTCTAACGTATCACGGCCAATATCATCATAACCATAACCTGTCGTCGGGATAAAATGCGAGTCACTAATTTTATGTTTACGAAAACTTTCTAATACACGAAACTGATTACTTTCAATTACTTCATCCGCACGTTTATGTACTTCTGTAATCTGATTCTCTACTTCTTTTACGATTGGAGCAATTTTTTCTCCATTTTTCAAACGATCAAACATTTTTATTTTCTCCTTCTTCCACTAAAAATCTCTTTAATTGCACATTAAGCGATGAATGAGTAAAAATATACCCTGCACAATCATATACAAATTTATCTTCCAGAAACTCCATCTTTGCTAATAGCGTTTCCGTCTTTAAAAGCGTTAATAACTTACCTTCACTCGGAGGGATTTCTACTCGATAACGATCCATTTCTTTCTTCATTTTCATTTCTATCGCTTCTTTTATACGCAATAAATCACTTTCTTCAAAAGCACTAGTCATTAAGAAATCACTTTTCGGAAACGGAATAAAGTTTTGATGTAATTCATCTTTTTTATTATATAACGTAATAATAGGAATATGATTAATTTCAAGTTCTGATAATAATCGTTTTACTGTTTTTTCATGCCCTATGTAGTTAGGATCCGCAGAATCAACTACATGTAAAATAACATCTGCTTCCCCCGCTTCTTCCAGTGTTGAACGAAAAGCAGCAATTAATGAAGTGGGTAAATCTTGTATAAAACCAACAGTATCAGTTAGTAATACTGTATAACCAGAAGGTAACGGCATCTTCCTCGTCGTTGGGTCTAGTGTTGCAAACAGAAGGTTTTCTTCAAACGTATTAGCTTCCGTTAATCTATTAAACAGTGTCGATTTCCCTGCATTTGTATAGCCTATTAATGAAATTTGAAATACTTTATTGTCTTTTCTTCTCTCACGATATCTTTTTCGGTGTTCCACAACAACTGCAAGTTGTTTCTTTATTTCATCAATACGCGATCGAATATGACGACGATCCGTCTCAAGTTTCGTCTCACCCGGTCCTCTCGTTCCAATACCACCACCAAGACGTGATAAGGACAACCCTTGCCCCATAAGACGTGGCATTGTATATTGCAACTGAGCTAATTCTACTTGAAGCTTACCTTCCCTCGACTTCGCACGTTGCGCAAAAATATCTAGTATTAGTTGCGTTCGATCAATTACTCTCGCATCTAATACTGAGGATAAATTCCGAATTTGACTCGGCGTTAATTCATTATTAAATATAATAACATCCGGCTCTAATTCTTCAGTTAGCATTGTAAGCTCTTCTAATTTCCCTTTACCTATGTAAGTTGCCGGATGAAACTTTGGTCGTTTTTGCGTTGTTGAAGCTAACACTTCCGCTCTCGCAGTCTTAGCTAGTGATGCAAGCTCTTTCATGGAATGCATAAATTTTTCATCATCATCTTGCGGCAATTGACAGCCTACTAATATGACTTTTTCTTTTTCTTCCATCAAATATGTTCACTCATCCTTTTCGAAATTTAAACCTTCTAATATAATAGCAGAGGAAGCACATTTCATCTAGTTAGCGGGGG
>Ga0209025_1001002_pt1 | contig 41890 bp, 39 predicted proteins | sample AraplaMF_Col_mLB_FD_184256 | JGI IMG/M metagenome (GOLD analysis project Ga0209025, IMG submission 184256) | Arabidopsis root microbial communities from the University of North Carolina, USA - plate scrape MF_Col_mLB (SPAdes) (version 2) | ecosystem: Host-associated > Plants > Roots > Endosphere... | reverse complement strand
AACTCTTACATCCAGTGGTACAACGAGCGGCGCATCAAATTGTCGCTGCGCGGCATGAGTCCGGTCGAATACCGGCGCCACCTTGGAATCGCAACTTAACTCAGTCCAAGAATTCATCCGCACCCCCGAAGCGGACATTCTGGTTTGGCCCTTACAACCAGTCCTGTGCATAATATATGTTATGTTAAATAACGGAACTCTTCGATCCTGTCGAAAGCTACCGTCCTCGCCGCAATCCCCACGGCTACTCTTCCTCTTATCGCCCTTACCCCCGCCCATCACCACACATCCCTTCGGTTGATTGAAAACTCACCGTGCCCTGTCAATGCCCAGCGCTAAGTTCAGTCGAGGTTCCGCGATCCCTCGTGGCAAGGTTCTGCGATAGTCCAGAACAGCCTGCCGAAGTAAATTGACGAGAGTTGGAGCGAACGCTCTCCTTTCTTCAAACGTCGATCCATGCATCATGCGGCAGGTTGCCCGAAGGGCGAGCGTTTCTGGAACGGAGCGCCCGCCGGGATCGACCAGTTGCCCGTGCCGCAAACGTAGGGAATCGCGGCAGAGCAATCCCTCACTTGACGGTAAGCCGCTCCGCAGTGCGATGCAACGCGACACCGACGTTGATGACGGCCTTTTCCGCAGCCTTGTCCTTGAGACCGACCCCGCCGTCGAAAGCTTGATGGGCAAGTCCGAGCGTAAATGCCTCCGGAACAACCACGACACCCAGCTTGTCCAGCACCGTGCGCAACGCAAACTGCGAACGCAGGCCACCCAGTTGCCCTGGCGATGCAGAAACCATTGCCGCTACCTTTCCTGCCAGCAGCGCAACGCCCGAGGTGCCGTCTTCCTGCGGGCGACTTACCCAATCCAGCGCATTCTTCAGCGCGGCGGTATAGCCGCCGTTGAACTCGGGCGTTGCAATCAGCAATGCATCGTGCTCGGCGAACACCGCCTGCAGCCGTCGCACTTCTGCGGGAATCCCTTGATCGGCTTCCAAGTCGCCGTAATAGATCGGCAACGCAAAATCGCGCAGCCGGATTGACGTCACGGATGCACCCGCATCGCGCGCGCCATTTGCGGCGATATCGAGCAGCTTCTGATTAAGCGAGCCGCGACGAGAACTGCCGCTCACCGCAAGGATTCTGATACTCATGCCATCTCCTGAAGAGGTCTTGAAGTTACTGCGCCGGCGGGGGTCGGTATTCGATTTCACCGCCCGGCAAGAAATACATCATCAGGGCCGTGCCCTTGACGGTCGGAAAATGCTCGCTCATCGGCGCAAAGACGCGCCAGCCCGCGCCATGCTCGCAGAACTGGGCGCCGGGTTCGAGCGGGATGATCATGTTGATTTCGCCTCGCGTGTGGCAGTGATACTGGCCCTTGACGTCGCGCAGCAGCCCGCTTTCCACGCTCATCTCCGCCGTCTGGTAACCAGGTTCGGCGATCCGACCCCGGCGGTACTCGGCACCGTCGATCTCGACGTAACCCGCCCATCCCTCTTCCACGCCCAGCTTCAACAGCCTGCACATCTCTTCGTACGCTTGCGTCCCGGCACCGTAGTGTTCGTTAAGGTGCGCTTCGAGTTCTTCATCGAGTGGGCGCGAACGCATGTCGTCGCACAGGCGACGCACCCATTGAAGCAACTCCTCCTTGTGTGGACCTTGCGGCAGCATCTGGCTCTCCTTATTTGTATGCATCGTCTGCCTCAGCCTACCGCCTGGGGCAGACTGAAAAACCTGGCAGCATTACCGCCAAGAATACGGCCTTTAGCCTGATCGCTCAGACCGCCGTGGTTTTCTACCAACGCGCCGATTGACTGCTCACCCAGCGGATACGGGTAATCGGACCCCAGCAGCACCCGTTCCTCGCCCATGACGTCTACCAGCAGGCTGAGTGATTTCGCGTCGAATACCGCGCTGTCCACCGAGAAGCGGTCCACATAGGACGACGGCAGTTTCGGGCAATCCTCACGGACGATGTCGCGATGGCGCCATGCGTTGTCGACACGCCCCAGCAGGAACGCGAAGCTGCCGCCGCCATGCGCAAAGCACAGCTTCAGGGATCGTGGAATCCGCTCGAATGCACCGGACAGGATCAGCGACAGGATGCCCAGCTGGGTTTCCGCCGGCATCGCCACCAGCCACGGCAACATCCATTTCTTCATCCGGCCATCGGTCATCATGTCCCACGGATGCACGAGTACGGGGATGCCTTCGTTGGCGCAGTGACACAGAAACTGGATCAGGCCCTCGTCGTCGAGATCGCGCGCACCCACGTGGTTGCCGATCTGCACGCCGCAATGTCCGGAAGCGTGCGCGCGCGATGCCTCCTGGCATGCCAGTTCGATATCCTGCAGCGGAACCTGCGCGAGTGCCTTGAGCCGATCCGGTGCGACCGCGCAGAGTTCGAGCGCCTTGTCGTTCATGCGCTGCGCCCACTGCCACGCCGTGCTGGCGTCGTAGCGATAGCCGAACATCACGGGTGTGGCGCACATCAGTTGCACGTCGATCCGTTGTTCGTCCATCTGTTCCAGGCGTCGACGCGGGTCCCACAGCGGACGGTTGACCGGCCGGAACGCGCGGTCGCCCAGCATGATCGTTCCCGTTTCGCCATCGTCCGAGACGGCAAGCCACGGCACCTCAGGCTGGCCGACTTGCGCAGCTTCCTCCCGTGAAATCGTCGGAAAGAAGTGAGAGTGCATATCAATTCGCAACGTCATGGTTTCGCTATGGAAAAGCCTACACGCAGGTTGTGATATCGACTTCGCCAACCCCGCTCACCAGCACCTGCACATGGCTGCCCGGCACCAGCGGGTGGGCGGACGTGGCCGCGCCGGCCATGATGAGCGAGCCTGCCGGCAATGCCGTTTCGGACTCGCTGGCAAGCCGCGAGGCTTCCACGACAGCGCGAACCGGATGACCAAGAATGGCCGCAGTCGAGCCGATCTGCACGTCCATGCCGTCCACGCGCATGATCACGCCCGCATTGCCCAGGCCATCAAAGTTTTGCGCCCAGTTGCCTACGACGAGTCCGGCGCTGGAACAGTTGTCGGCTACCACATCTTCCAGCGTGAAGCGAAAGTCCTGGTAGCGGGAATCGATGATCTCCATTGCCGGCGCCACGGCCTCCAGGTAATCCTTCGCCTCCAGCGCCGTCAGTGGCCGGTCAATCGTCCTGCGCGTCAGGAAGCAGACCTCGGGCTCGACACGCGGATGGATGAATCGCCCCAGACTGACGTTGCCGCCGTCGTCCTCCAGCATGGCGTCGGTGAGCCAGCCCCAGATCAGATCCGACACTCCCATCTGCATCATCTTGGCGCGGCTAGTGAAGCCGAGCTTGATGCCGATGCGACGCTCGCCGCGCTGCACACGGCGATCGATAGACATACGCTGGATACGATACGCGTCATGCACGGAAAACGCATCGACCGTCGTGAGTTGATGGATCGCGGTCGCTTTCACCGCCGCCTCGTCGACCAGGCGTGCGGCATCCTCGATATCGATCATGCGGCCCTCGCTTGCTGTGCATTGCGATGGACGAGATCCAGCGCCACGTCGACGATCATGTCCTCCTGCCCCCCAACCATCCGGCGATTGCCGAGTTCGACCAGAATGTCGAACGTCGAGATCCCGAATTTGACCGAGGCCGCTTCCGCATGGCGCAGGAAACTCGAATAGACACCTGCATAGCCAAGTGCCAGCGTCTCTCTGTCGACGCGCACCGGACGCTCCTGCAACGGTCGGACAATATCGTCTGCGGCATCAATCAGTGTCTTGACGTCACAACCATGGGTCAACCCCATGCGATCGACGGCCGCGATGAAGACCTCCAGTGGCGCATTGCCGGCGCCGGCGCCCATTCCGGCCAGCGACGCATCCACGCGGTCGCAACCCTCCTGGACCGCGACAATCGAGTTGGCCACGCCCAGCGAGAGATTGTGGTGCGCATGCATGCCAGTCTGCGTTGCGGGATCGAGCGTAGCTTTCAGCGCGCGAAAGCGTGCCGCCACGTCGTCCATGTTCAGTGCACCACCGGAGTCCACCACGTAGACACACTGCGCACCGTAGGCTTCCATCAGCTTGGCCTGCTGGGCGAGCAGTGCCGGCGTAGTCATGTGGCTCATCATCAGGAAGCCAACCGTATCCATGCCGAGCGAGCGCGCGTACTCGATGTGTTGTCGCGAGATATCGGCTTCCGTGCAATGCGTGGCCACGCGCACCACGCGCGCACCGGCCTCGTAGGCTTCGCGCAAGTCATGCAGCGTGCCGATGCCCGGAATCAGCAGCGTTGCGACCTGGGCGCGCCGGACCGCTCCGCTCACGGCGGCGATCCAGTCGTAATCCGTGTGTGCGCCGAGACCATAGTTGAAGCTCGATCCGGCCAGGCCGTCACCGTGCGCCACCTCGATGCTGTCGACGCCGGCGGCGTCAAGCGCTTTGGCAATTTGCACGGCCTGGTCCACGGTGTACTGGTGACGGATGGCGTGCATGCCATCGCGCAGCGTCACATCGGAAACGTAGAGCTTTTTCGCGTGGGTTGTCATTGTGATCTCCTTCACATAGCCAGCCGCTTGGCCATCACTTCATCTGCAGTGCGCAGTGCAGCCGAGGTCATGATGTCGAGGTTCCCGGCATAGGCGGGCAGGTAGTGCGCGGCACCTTCGACCTCCAGGAACACGCTCACCTTGAGCCCGGTGGCGGGGGCCCCCGTCTTCAGGAAACGCGCCGGAAGATCGACGCGATCAAACTGCACCGCCTGTTTCAGCCGATACCCCGGTACATAGGCCGACACGCGTGCTACCTGGGCGTGAATTGCCTCGTCGATCCGCACGGTGTCTGCGTCCGCATCCACCAGGCAATACACCGTGTCGCGCATGAGCAGCGGCGGTTCGGCGGGATTCAGGACGATGATGGCCTTTCCCACGGTTGCGCCACCAATGATCTCGATGGCGCGCGACGTCGTTTCGGTGAACTCGTCGATGTTGGCGCGCGTACCCGGACCCGCCGAGCGGCTGGAGATCGAGGCAACGATCTCCCCGTAGTGGACCGCCGCAACGTCGGAGACCGCGCGGACGATGGGAATCGTGGCCTGCCCGCCGCACGTCACCATGTTGATGTTCGTCGAATCAAGATTCGTCTCGAGATTGACGCACGGTACGACGAAAGGCCCGAGTGCGGCCGGCGTCAGGTCGATGACCGTCACGCCATGCTGCGCAAGAATCTCGGCGTGATGCGCATGCGCACTGGCCGACGTGGCATCGAACGCGATGCGCACGTCTCGGAACTCTGGCATCGCGACCAGCCCCTCGATACCATCGGCCGTGGTCGCCACACCCAGCCGCTGGGCACGTGCCAGGCCATCGGAAGCGGGATCGATGCCCACCATGGCCGCCATCTTGAGATGACGGGCGTTGCGCATCACCTTGATCATCAGATCAGTGCCGATGTTGCCGGACCCGATGATGGCTACAGAAAATTTATTGTCGCTCACGATTGAAACTCCGGTGACTTCGAGAAGACGGCGCGCACTTCGCCCAGACCTTCGATCCTCGCTGAGAAGACATCCCCGGCTTGTGCCGCAACCATGGGCCCCAATGCGCCGGTCAGCACCACATCGCCGGCCTGCAAGGGTTGCCCGACCCGAACCATCATGTCGGCAAGCCATACGGCAGCATTCAACGGATTGCCCAGACATGCGGCGCCCGCCCCCACGCTGACCTGCTCGCCCCTGCGTTCCATGACCATGCCGCAACGCACGAGATCCAGATCACCCAGCTTGACGGGGCGCGTTCCGAGCACGAAGAGTCCGCTCGACGCGTTGTCCGCCACGGTATCGAGCAGTCGGATATCCCAGTTGGCGATACGGCTTCCCACGACCTCGATGGCCGGCAGCGCATAGGCCGTGGATCCAACGATATCGGCAATCGTATGGCGCTCGTGCGGCAGGTCGTACTCGAGCACCAGCGCAATCTCCGCTTCGACCTTGGGCTGATGGGTCCGGTCGAAGGGTATTTCCTCGCCGTCGCCGAAAGCCATGGTGTCCAGCAGCGTGCCGAAGTCCGGCGTGTCGACACCCAACTGCGCCTGCACGATCTTCGACGTCAGGCCAATCTTGCGCCCCACGGTGCGCCCGCCGGCAGCCAACTGCCGTTGAATGTTGAACTGCTGGATGCTGTAGGCGTGTTCGAGCGCCACACCCCCACGCCTGGCCAATACTTCGATGGCATCGCGAACAGGAGGAACGGGGCTGAACGGCTGCGCCCCATGCGCCTGCCACAGCGAATCGGCAATGCCCTGCAGTGTCGGATGACTGTCCATGTTCAATCGACCCTCACGCAGATGTTCGTAATCTCGGAATAGAAGTCCATGGAGTGGCGTCCCCCCTCCCGTCCGAATCCCGAGAGCTTTGCGCCCCCGAATGGCGTACGCAGGTCCCGCGCATACCAGGCGTTGACCCACACGATGCCGGTCTCGATCTGCTGTGCAACACGGTGGCCTCTTGCAAGGTGCGTGGTCCACACGCTGGCGGCCAGGCCGTACTTGCTGTTGTTCACCCGTGCCACCACTTCGTCCTCGGCGTCGAACGGCGCGATATGGCAAACGGGCCCGAATACTTCTTCGGTGACACACCGTGCGGTATCCGGCAGTCCGGTCCAGATCGTGGGCTGGACGAAGGCGCCGTTGTCGCAGTCATCGCCAAAATGCGGTACGTCACCGCCGGTCACCACGGCTGCGCCCTCTTCGACGGCGAGCCTGAAGTAGCTCAGCACCTTGTCGCGATGACCTTTGGAAATCATGGGGCCGGTAGTGTTGCCAGCCACGTACGGCGATCCGACGCGCAGCGCCTCCGTGCGCGCCTTCAACTCGGAGACGAAGCGCTCGAAGATCGAACGTTCGACATAGACGCGCTCCGTGCACATGCAGACCTGCCCCGCATTGGTGAAGCTGGAGCGCAGGATGCCTTCGACCGCAGCGTCGAAATCCGCGTCGGCGAACACGATCGCCGCATTCTTGCCGCCGAGTTCGAAGGACACGTTCTTCACGCCATCGGCCACGGCCTTCATGATGGTGCTGCCGGTCCTGGACTCGCCGGTGAAGGTAATGGCATCGATCTCCGGATGCCGGGTCAGCCATTCCCCCGCGGCGTTGGGGCCGTGCCCATGAATCAGGTTGAACACACCGTTGGGCAGTCCGGTGTCGCGAATGACCTCGGCCAGCAGGGTTGCGCTGGTCGGCGACTCCTCGGACGGCTTGGCCACCACCGTGTTGCCCATGGCCAGTGCCGGAGCCACTTTCCACGTCAGCAGGAGCAGCGGCAGGTTCCAGGGCGATATCACGCCGACCACACCCAGCGGTTTGCGCGTGACGTAGTTGAGCAATTGCGTGCCATCCGGGTTGCTCGACTCGAAACACTCGCTGTGCCCGGCGCTGACAAGATCGGCAAAGGTCCGGAAGTTCGAAATCGCGCGGGCGACATCGAGCGCCCTGGCCTGTGCAATGGGCCGGCCGGTATCTGCGACTTCCGCCGCCACGAACTCGTCAAAGCGATCCAGTATCCCGTCTGCGATGCGGCGCAAGGCTTCGGCCCGCTGTGCAGGCGTGGTCTTGCGCCACGGTCCGTTGTGCGCACGTCGTGCCGCGCGCACCGCCGCGTCGACCGTCGCGGTATCCGCCTCGGCCACATGCGACAGCTCTCGGCCATCGACCGGACTGAGCTTGGGAAAAGAATCCTTCCATGCGACAAATTCGCCGTCGACGAAACATCGCAATTGCCTGGGCAATCGCTGTGCGATCTCTGCGTAATAATCCATGAGCACTCCTGCAACGGGTAATGAGGCAAGTCTAGAAGTGCTGGCCTGGCTTGAATAATCAAACCTTGGGTGGCTGATATAAGGCCGTGGAATAGCAATAGCCGGGGCACGCCCGTGGCGCCACGCCAAAAAAGGCGCCAGGGCGCTTCTGAAGCAAAGCGCCCTGGCGTTGCAACGCACCGCAACGGGTGCGCGTCACCCAATGTCAGAAGATGTGCTTGATGCCTGCGGTGACACCCAGCTGGTTGCCGCCTGCTGTGGGCATGGCAGCGGGCGTGGCGCCGGAACTGACAGACATCGCAAGCTGGCCGCCGTTATCGATAAAGCCAACAGCGGTGTAGACGGTGGTCCGCTTCGAGAACGCGTAGTTGGCGCGCGCCGCATACAGCCATGCCTTCTTCGCGCTTTGGTGGTAGCGCAGATAGAGCAGTTCGCCGTCGACGCTGAAGCCTGGCGTGACGGCGTAGGACATCCCACCGTACAGGAGATCGCTACGCGGCGTTGCCGCATTGCCATCATTGTCCCGGCGAATCCAGCCGCCGCCGGCCTTCGCGCGCCCGATGTTTGTGTAGCCGCTCAACGAGAGGCGATCATCCTTCAAGCTGCTGCTGGTGAGGCCGCCTGCAGCGCCAGCGCCGCCGCGCAAGGAATCGTAGGCTGCATAGACGCCCCATTGACTGTTGCTGTAACCCACTAACGCCGACCACTCGCGACAGGCATTGTGGTCGCCGGCGTTCTCACCCGCACAAGGCATCCCGGCCGCTGCGGCGTCGCGGCCGAAGCTGTACGTTGCGCCAAGGGTGAACCCGCCGAACGTACCCTTGTAGGAAATCGCCTTGTCCGTGCGCGGATTCGCCATGTAGCTGTCGAGCGACGATGTGCCGAAGGTATTGGGTCCCAGCATGTCGGCATCGAGCGTTGCCCAGAACAGCATTGTGTACTGACGGCCTAGCGCCACCTGCCCCCAGGGGCCGCTCAGTCCCACCCACGCTTGCCGGCCGAACAGCCGGCTGGCCTGATTCGATACGCCGGAGTCGGGCGCAAAACCGGACTCCAGCACGAACGTGGATTTCAACCCGCCTCCCAAATCCTCCGTACCCCGCAGACCCCAGCGCGAAGGGACGGTCCCCGAGAGATTGTTCATTCTCACCAGCCCGTGGTGGTCGGGGTCGACGCGATTGACGTACTCGACGCCGGTATCCACCACGCCATACAGCGTGACGGACTCCGCCATGGCGCAGATTGGCGCCATGGCCAGACCCGCGCAAACCATTTTTCCAAACGTCTTCACTGCTTTCTCCCTCTTCGCATATCACTGCTGTTGGCTCTTGTACTGCGGAAAAAAGGCAAAGCGATGCCCTTCCAGCCTGGCTGGAACAGCATGTCAAAAGGTTGGTTGTGGGCTGCTGCGGAAACCGGGGCGTCAACCGACCTCGTTGCGACCGGCGACCTCCCTCAGGCACTGGATGAACACTTCACATGCGGGCGTGAGTGGCTTGTTAGCGCGAACCGAGTAGCCGACCGTCCCGAAGGCGCCCAATTCCGGAAGGGAAAGCGTTCGCAGCAGGCCAGCTTCGACGAATTGCCGGGCCGCTACGCGCGGCATGACCGCGATGCGGTGGGTGGTGAGCAGCAGGCCAAGGTTGGTCAGCACGGACATCGACTCCACGAGGTCGCGAGGCAGATCGATCCCGGCACTGCGGAACATGCGTTCCACCGCGTAGCGCAACGGTGAATCCGGTGTGGGCAGGATCCACGGAAGGTGACCCAGTTCGCGCAGCGATGTGACCGTTGGCCCCACGGCATCGTTTGCACTGCCCGCGACAACGTCGAGCGAGTCTTCGAAGAGCGGCTGATGGGCAAGGGGAAACGCATCGGCGAGCGGCAACTCCCGCTCTGGCAGGCGTCCGACGACAATGTCGACTTCGCCCGTGGCCAGGGCGGGAAAGAGCTGCGCGGTCGGACCCTCGCGCACGGTGACGATGACGTTCGGCGCGCGCGCCTTCAGCCTGGCAATCGTCGACGGGAGCAGATGCGCGGAAGCGGCGATCATGGTGCCGACAATCACCCTGCCCGCCGTTCCGAAACGGAACTGATCGAGTTCCTCCGTCATGTATCGGAACTCCGCGAGCAGCGACTTGACGCGGCGTGCCAGCAGGAGACCCAGGTCCGTTGGCACCACGCCACGATTGGAGCGGGCAAACAAGGCCCCGTCCACGCCCGCTTCCAACTCCTGGATGATCTTGGTCACCGCCGGCTGGGTCAAGCCCATGTCGTTGGCCGCGTGCAGGATCGATCCCGTCTCGATGACACGATCGAAGACCAGCAACTGACTCAGCTTCAGGTTTCGACTCAGTCGGATTTGCGTTAGCGGATGAACGGGCATGGCAGCACCACCTCTTGAAGATCCGACAGTCGATTCATTCGCGCGCCACGCCCACCGACGGCAGGTACGTAGGGACCTGGATGCGCATCCGCTCCGATGCGCGGCAATAGTTGGGGCCGCCCAGACGTCCCACGGGGTCGAATCGGTCTACGCGGACCCGAAGCTTCTCGTTGTCGAACAACTCGTCGCGGATATGCATTGAGACGATCTCGCCAAAGACGATCGAACGCTGCGCGGAAAACTCGAAAACCTTGTACAGCCTGCACTCCCACGAGATTGGAGCCTCCGCCACGCGCGGCACCGCCACGGATTGCGACGGTGTCAGGGACAGCCCCACCGCTTCGGCTTCCGACATCTCCGCAGGCAGATCACTGCCGCACTTGACCGCTCGCTCCACAATGGCTTCGTCCACCATGTTGACGACGAACTCTTGCCGGTCGAGGATGTTCCGCAACGTATCCTTGACTTCGCCCGGCCGATGGCTTTCGTCGCCGTAGTGGTCCACCGCAATGGCAAACAATGGCGGGTCTTCTCCCATGTAGTTGAAGGCACTATAGGGCGCCGCGTTGCAGACCCCGCTCTTGCCCAGGGTGGTGACCAATGCAATGGGACGCGGGCCAACACTGCCGGTAATCAGCCAGTACTTCTGCCGGGTCGTCAGGCCGGCCATCGCGATGTGGGTCATGCGTTACCCCGACCCGGATGCAACGTCCCGCAATGCGAACAGCGCCGGCTGTCTTCCGAGGCATAGAACGCTTCGAACAAGGGCGGCAGATCCTCGACGATGCTGCGCAACTGGACTTCGACGCGGTGGACCAGGCCGTCGCAGTTCGGGCAATACCACTCAAAACCGTCCAGCGCGCCCTCCGGCCGCTGCCGCTCGATCACCAGGCAGACGCTGCCTGGCTCGGGCCGCTGCGGCGAATGCCGGACGTGTGGCGGCAGCAGGAACACATCTCCCTCGCGAAGGTCCACGCGCTCGCGCTTGCCTTCCACCATCAGGTTCAGATGCGCGTTGCCCTGAATCTGATAGAAAAACTCTTCGAGCGGATCGTCGTGATAATCCGTGCGCAGATTGGGGCCGCCTACGGCAGTCACGATCAGGTCCGCTCCCGGCCATAGCTGCTGGTTTCCGACCGGCGGCATCAGAAGATGGCGACGTTCGTCGATCCAGTTTTCGAATTGGAATGGCTGTCCATGCTTCAGCATTGTTGTCTCCGATCCTCAGGCCGACCGATCAGCCTGCTTTCACTTGGGGCGCGTAGGCGATGGCCTTGATCTCGATGACCAGCAATGGGTGCGGCAACTGGTGCACTGCCACCGTGGTGCGCGTGGGACCACCTTCGTCGAAGTATTCGGCATAGGTTTCGTTGTAACCCCCGAAATCGTTCATGTTGACCAGGAATGTGGTGATCTCCACCACATTCGCAAGATCCGCACCTTCGGCCTGGAGGATGTCGCGAATGTTCTCGATCACCGCTCGCGTCTGCTGCCGGATATCGACAGTCGTAGTACCGAACGCGTCGGTGGATGCTCCGATGAAGGTGTTGTCCGGACGCCGCGAACTGGTGCCCGACACGAAGAGAAAGTCACCGGCACGCACCACATGGGGAAACCGCCCCCGGGGTGTTGCCTTGCCTTGCACCAGGCGCGCCTGACTGGACTGCGTCATTACCTGCTCCATTGATGTTGTCGTTGAGGATTGATTGGGAAAGGCGAGCCCTACTGGTTCACATCGACGTCTTTGGTTTCCTCGAGCACAAAGAGGCCGAGAGCGACCGAGGCACCACCCACGATGATTGCGTACCAGAGTCCGCCCAGCACATCGCCTGACTTCACGGCGAGCGCAGTCGACATGAACGGAGCCAGTCCGCCGAAGTATCCGGCGCCGATGTTGTAGGGAATGGAGATCGACGTGTAGCGAATGGCGGCCGGAAACAGTTCCACGTAATAGGCAGACATCGGGCCATAAGCCATCGCACCCCAGATCATCAGCAGAAACAGGAGGCCATACATGACGGGACTATTGATCGCGTCCGTGTCGGCCGCTGGCGGATAGCCGGCGGCAACCAGTGCTTCCTTGAAAGTCCCGGCATCAAACCCGTTGAGCGGCTTGTCGCCGATGTAGGTCACCAGAGGTTCCCCAGCCAGGCCCGGCTCCACGCGGTACGATAAACCCGCTTGCGTGAGGAAGTCTCGTGCCTTGTCGCAGGCGGTATGAGCGTCGGAGAACATGCTGTCATTGCACTCGGAAGAGGCGATGCGGATCGTCACGGATTGCTGGAAGTGAGCGAGTCCCGGATTCACGGCCTTGCTCAGTTGGGAAAAGATCGGCAGGAACGTCACGACTGCCATGCCGCAACCAATCAGGACGATCCATTTGCGGCCCACCTTGTCCGACAGCCAGCCAAAGAACACGTAGAGCGGCAGCGAGAAAATCAGCGCGACAACCAAGTAACCGTAGGCGTCGCTGGCTGGCACCTTGAGAGTAGAGGTCAGGAAATACAGGACATAGAAGTTACATGTGTACCAGACCACGCCAACTGCGGCTTGCGCGCCAAACAACACCGCCAGCATGCGGCGCACGTTCTGCCCAACCATCAGGCTGTCGCGTAGCGGGGCACTGGACGTCCGGTTCTCCGCTTTCATGCGCCTGAATACGGGAGACTCCGAAAGCGTCGTGCGGATGTACGTGGATACGGCCAGGAGTAGCAGGGACGCGAGGAACGGGACACGCCAACCCCACGATGCAAAGTCTTCCGTCGAGATCCAGATTCGGCAGATCTGCGTCACAGCAAGAGACAACAGGAAGCCGAAAGTTGCGGTGGTCTGAAGCCAGCCCGTCGCGTAACCGCGGCGACCCGACGGCGTGTGTTCCGCGATATAGGCCGCGGCACCGCCGTATTCACCACCCAATGCCAACCCCTGGAGCAGACGCAGCACAATCAGGATGGCAGGCGACGCCCAGCCAAGCGTCTCGTAGGAAGGCAAGAGGCCGATACCGGCCGTCGAGACACCCATCAATACGACCGTGGCGAGAAACGTTGCCTTGCGCCCGGCCTTGTCGCCAAACCGGCCGAACAACACCGCACCGAGCGGGCGGATGACAAAGCCGATACCGAATGTCGCCAGTGAGGCGAGATAACTCGCCGTGGAATTACCGGCGGGAAAAAAATGCGAGGAAAAGAAAATGGCCAGACTTCCGTAGAGAAAGAAGTCATACCATTCGAGAACAGTACCGACACACGCCCCTACGACAACCTTGACTTCTTCACGCCTGGCCGTGCCACGCGGCCGTACCTCTGCTGTTAGTTCGCTGCTCATTCAGGTCTCCTCCACCCTATTGGCTACAGGCTACGGCGCACACTTGCTACCGTTGCTGAGGAGTCTAAAAGCTGGGTTTCGCGAACCATAATCAATCATGGAGGCACTACTATTCCATGCTGTTATATCAGCTGGATGGTCGCAATTTTTCGTATTTGCACGCACTTTTCATGTGCGCCTGCACGATGCGCCGTAGGGAATTCCCTCCCTTTTCTGCACCGAAAACAGTCGCGATTCTTGGCGGCGGATGAATTGCACACACCGGCGGTGTAGACGATCGGTGTTTTCGGTGATTCGCGGTACTTTCGCCTCCTCCTCGATGTATCGCGAAAACGACATCGTTACCATGTCACGCCGCTTTTTGTAACGAGCGCCGCTCCAGGAGTTCTTCCAGCGGAGGGAAGCTGTTCAGCTGACGGTATTTGTCTGCTATGCGCGTGCTCCGCAGTTTTCGGTCTGCTTTCTCGATGAGGGGTATCCGCTTGATCTACCGCCGCGAGCGTTCCGGGGGCAGCCGCCGCCCTTCGCTGCTGCAGCCCACTGCCCGCCATCTGCTACATACGCCGCCACTAGGACGGGGGCAGTTGTGAAGGCCGCAGGCCCCTCGACCAGCGCGACCGTGGATCTCCTTATGCAGCAATACCACTCAGGGTCGCGGTGTTACTTCCGCGGCACTTTCAGTATGTGCGAGTAGCTTACAATAACCGGCATGCGGGCGGAGCAGTTTCCCTTTCCCTCGAAATCAAGTGCCACCTGACTTCGCCGCTTTGTTGTCCGAAAGCCATCTATGACAAAACAGCTCGTTCGCGTGCAAAGTGGCGTGGCAGGTCTCGACACCGTTCTGTGCGGTGGCCTGGTACAAGGCGCCTCCTATATCGTCCAGGGTAGTCCTGGAGCAGGCAAGACTATTCTGGCCAACCAGATCGCTTTCCACCATGCTAAGGATGGCGGCAAGATCCTGTACGTAACGCTTCTTGCAGAATCTCACGATCGCCTGTTTCAGGCTTTGGCTACCTTCGATTTCTACGAAGCGTCAGCAGTCGGCCGGGACATCTTCTATATCAGTCTGTTCAAGGTACTCCAGGAAGAGGGGCTAGCTGCGCTCGTTACCGCTTTGCGCAGTGAGCTTGCACGCTACCGTTGTACCACGCTGGTCCTAGACGGTTTGCTGATCGCGAAAGACAAAGCAGAGTCCGCGCTTGACGTGAAAACGTTCGTTGCAGAACTGCAAAGCCACACAGCGTTTACCGGTTGCACCGTTCTGTTCCTCACCAGTGCGCGCACGGATGACGTCAGCCCAGAGCACACTATGGTGGACGGCGTCATTCAGCTCAAGGAAGAACTGGCGGGCATACGTACAGTCCGACAGCTTCGCATCTCAAAATCGCGCGGCAGTGCCGCACTGGGCGGCCTGCATCAGTACCGAATATCGTCGGTGGGAATTGACGTTTTTCCCCGACTGGAAGCGCTTCTTGGCACGCCGTCTGCCGAGGAATGGCTCGATCATGAGCGCGTCGATGTCGGCGTACCCGGTTTGGCGCCCCTCATCGGCGGTGGGCTGCCTCCTGCGTCCTTCACGCTGCTCATGGGTCCGGCGGGCAGTGGCAAGACAACGTTCGGGTTGAACTTTTTAGGCCGCGCCACACCCGAGTGCCCCGCCCTCTTCTTCGGTTTTTACGAGTCGCCTCAGCGTTTGCGCGCCAAAGGAAGAGCTCTCGGGATCGATGTCGAAGGATTGGAGCGCACCGGAGCGTTGGTGACAATTTGGAATCCGATGACAGAGAATTTGCTGGACTCACTCGGACATCAGCTTCTCGAGACGGTGCGCCAACGCCGTATCCATCGGCTTTTCATCGACGGCATGACTGGATTCCAGCGAGCTGCAGTTTATCCGGCGCGCCTGATCGAATTTTTCACTGCTCTCGCAAACGAACTGCGCGGCCATGGTGTGTCAACGATTGCCACCCTCGAAATGCGCGATCTAAATGGGCTGGCGGGCACTGATCCACTGCCTGATTTCACCAGCCTGATGGACAATCTGGTACTTCTGAGGCAGGTCGGCTTGGGCGGTGAATTGCGTCGTTTTATCGGTGTAGTAAAGATGCGCGATAGTGCTTTCGACACCGCCTTCCATGACGTGATAATTGGTGACGGGGGCTTGCAAGTGGCGAACCGTTTGATTCTCCCTGGCACAGCCGAGCGGGATCCGGTCGTACCATCATCCGGCGCTCAGTCGTCTGGCGAGTCCTAAATTATGGCCACCGTTGTTGTCATCGACGACGAGACAATGAATGCCGATGCGTTGGCCTTCATGCTTTCAGCGGAGGGGTTCTCAGTACGCACCGCCGCGGACGGCGAAGCAGGTCTGCGTTTGGTGGCGGAGGTACAGCCGGACTTGATCATCACGGACTTTATGATGCCCGTCATGACAGGGCTTGAACTTGCACAGAAGCTACGAGCGAACGCTGCGACGGCTCGTATTCCCGTCATTCTTTTGACTGCCGCGCAGGCAGAGATCGGCCGTAGTCATCCACATCTGTTTGACGTCGTCTTTGAAAAGCCTTGCCTTCCATCAGAGATCGTCGGCGCCGTGTCGCGACTACTGGAAAACGAAAATAGTCGCGGAATCTAAGGCTTTATACTCCACAATGGCTGATGCTTGGCCAGTCCACCTGAAGGCGAGCAATGAGCCATACCATCTCGGAGTTTTCGGGCCTTAAGATCATGGTTGTAGACGATAACCGCGATGCGGCCGACGGCGTAAGCATGCTCCTGCGCACTGTTGGGTGCATCCCGACCGCATTCTATCTAGGCGAGGAAGCTCTTCGGGCTGCTCCTCTACTTCGTCCGCACATCGTTTTCTTGGACCTTAATCTTCCGGATATGGACGGATACACTGTTGCAAAGAAGTTGCGTGCGGCATGGAGCCCCAGACATCTCTCCATCATTGCAATGACTGGTTGGGGTCAGGAGTCCGACAAGCTTAGGACTGCAAATGCTGGCCTAGATGCCCACCTGGTCAAACCGGTGTCGATCGAGTGTTTGTTTGAAGCGATCAGGCAATTCGCTCCACCGCTCGACTGTAGGCAGTGGTAGCGGCTCGCGTTTTTTGTAGGCATATTGACCTCGCAATCCTTACTCTCCGGGTTTCAGTGTGTTCGCGTTGATACCGGGGCCCCTTCGGCCGCTACGTGTACGGCGTGCAGAGTTCTGCGCTGCAGTCTTAGGAACGCTCCCATCACCGACGCCCTCGCTTTTAAGTACCTCCCGCTTCGCTCTTCGACCTGCCCCCAACGAGGTGACCGTCCATTCGCGATGTAGGTGAGCCTCGCGCATACTTGGCCGCAGCCTACCCCGTTCAATCAGCTTCTCGACGCGCCATAGCGCGATGGTCTCTGACGTGCCTTGGTCTGGATCCCACAGCTTTGCGCCGACCACTCGACCGTCCAACGGCGACGTTTGAACAAGAAGCTTGTGACCTTTCAACATCAAAGTCAGAAGATGGTGTTGCTCCGTAGAAAGGCTCATAGCAGACTTGCGATGTTAATCCCTTGTATTCGTGCCGATCGTAAAGGGCTATCAGCGAATCGGCACCCTAGACCGTTCCTTCGCGGTAGGAACCACGGGTGCGCCCTAATCGTCACGATCGCGGGCGCTCCTACAACAACAGGAGCGCTAGATGCCTATCGACAGACAGCACAACCACACGTCCACCGCGCGAAAACGGGACCGCGCCGATTTGGAGTCATCTCGGTCTAGTGTACCGGCGCGGGCGCCAAGTTACGCGACCTCCTCACATCGGCGCCGTGCGCGCCGCAAGGATGCAAATACTCACCGATGACGCATCCGCCGTGGTTTTTGGCGTTAGCCGACTGTAACGGGGGGCAGCAGGCCCGCTTTTTCTCATGGCTTTGGTTCGACAATGGCGATCTCCACGTTGCCATTACCGGTGACAAACGGACTACCAGGCACCGCGGCGAGGGCACCCGTCCTATTTCCTTGCATACCTCCGGCTGGCCGCCTGTCGCAACGCCCGCATTTGCCGCGGTGGCATTAGACGGCTTAGGGACGGTCGGGGTAGCTAGACGGCGCACGCCGCGGAGGAAGTTCCCTTTCGATTCGACTGTCGCGCGCGCCACGCGCAGGTCCCTCCCCGTATCGAGATAGTGGTCCACGAGGCGGAATAGATGCCGACCCTTCGAGCAAGCCGCGGCAAAAAACGCAACGGTGCGGCCCAGTCGGCTCGTCGGTGCCAGCGGTGCGCGCATGGCGTAGTGAATGGTTGCGCAGACCTCATAGTCCGAGCTGTGAAACGGTACATCCAGCGCTTGCCTGCGCAGTCTGTGGACCCTGACGCGGTGGTGCGGCGCACTACCTGTTGCGTGCGCCAAGCCCTCGAAAAGGCGCTGAGAACCTGAGTACTGACTGCAACATCAAGCCAAGTTTGGCAATCCTCTTACCGCTCAGCAGATGAAGATACTTATCGATGGCATTGGTCACCTCCATCAACCGATCGCCCCGCTCCTGACGCCTGCCGTCATCTCAAAAGACCCTTCGGCGGCAGCAAAGAGCCGCGTGGACATCGCTAGTATGAGAGTGCTACCCGCGAGCCTCGCGCTGGCGCGCGAAATCGTCGTAATAAGTGACTAGGGAAAAGAGGCCAGAGAACGTGTGCTGGCATGCTCCGCAAATGTATTCCTGATGTATCGTTATGGCGCCCCCGGTGCAGACGCCGACGGTGATATCGGTCGACTCGCAGCGCGGGCAAATCGTGTGGCGAGTCGCCATGACACGCGCTTTCCATTCGTCTGCGTCCAGCATAATGGCCCCCTATTTGGACACCTTCAGAGCCTTAAGCAGCTCCAGTAGAAAGGTCTTCAACGGCCGCTGCCATGGCCATCCGTCGCTCCCCCCTCCTCCTCACGGGAGCGGACCGACTTCGCTATCGTTGGCGGCGGCCATTAGGCGGGCTCCGTGTCCTGCGGCGGCTCATTAGGGCCGCTCAGTTCGTCCGCATGGTCCCGCACAAAACGATCAATGGCTGCGTGCACGGCCCCAGCCTCCTCCTCTCGGCCGTGCTCTCGAAGATAGCGTTCGGCTGCGACCAGGTAGGCGAGTTGCAGGCGAGCTTGGTTGCGCTGAGGGCTCACTGTCATTCCATATGAAGTTGTGACAAGTCCTATCGGCGGCCCCAACCGCCCTACTCGATTCTGGCACGCGCTGGGCCATCTGGAAGGCTCCACCAAGCGACCGGTTTTCAGAACTTGGCATAGACTGCAGAGCTTGGTGGTGAGCTGATAGTTATTCTTGGCTTCAGGCTTGCCGGCAGGCTTTGGAACGGGTCCGTCACCGATGGCCATAGCAATCTGGTGGTTTCCAGTATCCCCGCTTGCGTGAACTGTCTCCCAATCCCGAGCTGGAACAGCCCAAGGCAATACCAGCATTTCTAAGTCGAACTGCTTAGGACCCCCTTTGCGCACTTCCGCCGCGCGCTTCCGAACCTAGAACCTCCATCGCAATCCCAACGTGCCAGTATGGTCCTGGTTTCCGCCGCCGAACTGGCCGGTATAGCGCAAGCCGAGCGTTGCCATGGGCGAGATAGCGAAGTCGGCGCGCAGTTCGGCCAGGGCTGCGTTCTGGGCAATCGGCGCGCCCGTCACCGTGAAAGGCTGGCTGCCATCGAACGCTAGTGTGGTAGCCGGACGCACATCGCCAAAGGCATGGCGCCAGCCGGCTCCCACGTAGAACGCCGCATCAGTGCCCCCTAACTGGACGCGCGCGCTGGTTCGCAAGCCAAGCGTCGTGGTGGTCAACGTGTTGCTATCGCCAGGACTGTGAAGAGCCGCCGAGCCGCCCGTCTCTGCGAAGCTGCGTGTGCGCGTATCGCTCCAGGCCACACCAGCATACGGTTCGAACTGGGTTGTCGCCGATAGGGGCATGGCGAAGCCGGCTTCCGTGAAAACTTGCGCCGTGCTGGCGTGATAGCTGGCCGTCAGGAACTGAACCGTACTACCACCGAGGTTGGCCTGCCGGTCCGTGTCGGCGTCGTGCCAACTATAGGCCGTGCCGAACAACCATTTGAGCTTGCCACCACCGAGCGCGAACGCGCGACCGCCGTAGAGCGTGGCACTGAAGGAATCGGTGATAGCCCGCGAAGACCTTTCGCTGACGCGCAGCGTGCTATTGGCATAACCGAACGCCCCGCCGATGCGCCAGTCCTTTCCCACCGCCCCGTCGCCCCCCAGATAGAAGCCCCCGGTCTGCTGGCGCATACGTGCGGCATCGACGCTTCCATGGAAGTTCTGCCAGTTGCCAAGCACCTCCACCCACAACGGCTGCGCAGCGGAAATGGGCAGCGCGGCAGCTGGCAGGGGGCCGCCAAGCTGGGCAATGGGTGCGCCGGGCAGCATGCCTGCGGACAGGCTGTCGTTCAAATGCGCCAGCGGCAGCGCCCGAGCGCCACCCGCAAGGGTCATCAGACCCGTGGTCACGCTGGCGTGGGCCTCCCCGGAAAGGCTGTCGAAGACTGCGGGCGGCGCCCCCTCGGGCAACGTCACCACGGCTTCGTGCACGGCGTTGCTGTCCGGGAGAGTCTCCAGTGCGTTGGCCACGGCACGCTGGTTTCCGGTGACCGCGGCATCTGCAAAGCGCATCGCACGGGGGGCGCTTCCACCCGTGCCAGCACCCGCGCCCGGCGTGACAGGCGAGACGGGCGGCACGGGGTCCGTTATTTCCTTGCGGGTGAGCGCCAAGGTGACCTCGTTGGCGCTATATGTCAGCGTCGGGTCCAAAAAGGCGTAGTTTGAGCTGACCGATGCGAAACGGCCCTGCACCGTTCCGGCTGTCAGGATGCTGTAGCGCCGCGTCGATGCGAAGTTGCCGTCCGGGCCGACATGGATCACCGCGCCTCCAAGTGCGGCTGTGCCGCTCACCGCCACGCGGTCGCTGGCCGACGAGGCCGGGTCTGCTTCCACACGATAGGTTGAGCCCGCCGCCAGCGTCAGGTTGCCGTTGACGCTTAGTGTTCCGACGGAATTGCCGGGTGCCAGCGCGCCGCCAGATGCAATGACAGTACTGCCAACGGTGCCAGTGCCGCTCAGCGTCGCGCCGTTGTTCACGGTGACCGCGCCGGATACGCTGCCGTTCACAGCCAGCCCGCCCGCGTTCACTGTCGTCATTCCGGTATAGGTATTTGCGCCGCTCAGCGTCAGCGTGCCAGTACCGATCTTGACCAGCCCACCGCCGCTGCCGCCACCTGCCCCGCCGTCCTCGAGCGTGCCGCTCACGATAGTGGACGTATTGTTACCGCCCACAGTCAGGATGTTCTGGCCGAGTTGGAAGCGCCCCGCCCCCGCGATGGAGCCTGCACTGATCCGGTGGTCAAACGCCGGACCCGATGTGCCCGAGAAATCCACCCAGCCCCCGGCATCCGTCACTAGCGAGGCGTTGCCAGGGGTGCTCCAGCCCCAAAACTCCGTGTAGCTGCCACTGCGTGCAGTCACCTGGCTGTTACCGCCTGTGCTGCCCTCTTGAAACGACATCACGCCGCCGTTGTTGACGATCGTCGCATTAGCCGCCGTGCTGCTGCCAAGCAGGTATGTGAACCCGCCCAGATTGGTCACCTGCGCATTGCCCAGGCTCCCTGCACCAAAAACTTGGATGTAGCCGGACCGATTGACCACTTGCCGGCTACCGAGATCGAAGTTGCCATTGAGGCGAAGCGTGCCGCCATCGACGCTGACTGCGCCAGTGCCTAGCGCCCCATTGACGTTGGCGCTCAGCGTGCCAGCGCTAAGTAGCGTGCCCCCGGAATAGGTGTTCACGGCGTTCAGATCGAGTGAGGCGCTGCCCGTCTTGGTCAGGCTGCCTGGGCCGTCGATTGCACCGTTGTGTACCAGCGTGCCATTCGTGACCTCGAAGGTGCCGCCCCCCGGGCCGAGCGTCGTTGCACGCCCTGTGGTTATAGCTGCAGTGGTCCGCAGCGTGCCGCCGTTCAACGCAAGTGTGCCGGCTGCCGCGCCGAGGTTGGCGTCAGAGCCAATGGCGAGCGTGCCGCCAAGAATCTGCCAGCTTGTGATATCCGTGTTGGTACCGGCGAGAGTCCAGACCGATGCGCCGATTTTCTGGAAATGCTCGAAGCCACGATAAAGACCGGCATTGCCAATGCCTCCGGTCAACGTGGCAGCGCCAGTGTCGCCAGCCAGCACAAACGTGTCGTCAGTGCCGTAGGCGTCGATTCTCCCCACCGTGCTGTTGGTCCAGAACTCGAAGCGGTTCGTGCCGCCCGTGAACTGGACAGCCGCCAAGCCGGTGTTGCCGGCCACGATGGTCCCCTTATTGACGATGGTTAGGTTGCTGCCTACCACGCCCACGCCGCCCACGCCTGCAGTGCCGTTGGTGGCCGTCGAACCACCGTTGTCAACGCCGCCCAAGCCCCCGGCACCCCCGGTGCCACCTGCGATCGTCCCCTCGTTCAGCAGCGTGGACCCGCTGGCCAGTTCCATACCGCTGCCGCCCCTGCCGCCGTTTCCGCCCCGGCTGCCGTAAAGATCGTACACTCCGTCGCCGCCGTTGCCTCCGGCGCCGCCTTTGCCACCGGCCACTACGGCATTAACTTCGATGTGTACGGTGGCCGCACTGCTCGCCGACATGCCAACACCCCCGTCGCCGCCGTTGCCTGCGCCGGGGAAGTCTGGCATCCACTTCGAGGCGCCGCCATTCCCGCCGTTGCCGCCCCAGCCACCGGACACGCCACTGCCCGACTTCACGACGATCTCGGCACCGCCTGCGTGGATTAGGCCGTATCCACCTTCGCCGCCGCCGCCCCCGCCGCCCTGGTAGCCCGCTTGCGGATCGTTGGCGTCAGTCCCTCCGTTGCCACCCTTGCCGCCGTTGCCGCCAAACACACTGGTAGAGATAACGGTCGGCACGGCGCCCCTCACCATGCCGTCCGCACCACCCCCTCCGCCACCACCGCCCCCGCCTGTGAAAGAGCCATAGTCGAATTGACCGTCGCCACCGTTGCCGCCGAACTGGCCCGGCGCGGTACCCGCTGCGCCTGGCAGCCCCACCTGAATCTGCTGGAGCATACTGATGCCGCCCGACCCACCAGCCGCGTTGCGCGCGCCGCCCCCACCGCCGGCCCCGTCCCCACTTTGCGCGGGCGGTCCGCTTTGGCCAGAATCGCCGCTAGTAAAGCCGCCCCACCCGCCCGGCACGTAGGCGTTGTAGTAGCCCCCGGCGCCGCCATTGCCGCCAGAGGCTTGCGCTGGCGACGCAGCGACCGACAACATGAGAAGAGAGACAGCGCCGGCAATGGCGCGCAGACACGGCTGTTCACCGGCGGCGAGGCTGGAATGTCTTGACATATAAATTTGCGGCCGGCGAAGCCGGCGACCCTTTTCCCTGCGCGGCTGCCACTTGTTTGCTGGCCATGCTCACGCTTCGTAGTTTTAATGTGCGGGCGAAAGTGCGCACCTCAGGGGCGTAACAGACAAGTCGAAACGCGCACGAGACCGGACCTTCGGGGCAGGATTTTCGCCTTTATGGATGGAAAGACGCTCAGGCGGCGTGAAAACACTGTAAGCAGGGGCATTCAGTGTTGCATTTGAACCACTCCGTTTTCCTGATTGGCTGTATGGTTGGTTCAATACACCGCTCAGCGCGACCCGACGCAGAGTCGTTCTTGCCTTGTTCGGGCGATGCGACGTCGTCGCCGATCCAAGGCAAGACACGCGACGCGCTGAAGAAGAACTAGGCGTGCTAACGGCAGATCGAGCGACCTGCGAAGGGGCGAATGGGCCAGACTAAGATCGCCGAGTACCAAGAGCACGCGCGTCGAATGGGACTGTATTCGCGCGACGCAGGTTACCGCGCACACTAACCGTGGGACTGCGATACGTCGCCGACGTTGGACAAGCCCTGCCCCGCGCAGAACGTCTACGTCGGTGTGTCACTTCACCTCACGACACGTTACCCTCCCCGTTACCCCCTCGCACTCGATCTTCCGGGAATCGCCCTTAAACTTGTAGTTCTCAAGGACGGCGGTGCGCTTTTTCTGCTCTGTAGCGCTATAGGGCGGCGTCGACGCGCGAACTGCCTCCGCTTCGACCGATTGTTGTTGCGCGGAGCCGGGCAGGATTGCATAAATGATCCCAAACGCGACCAAGGCGACGGCCGCACTCGTGCCCAACCACACCCCTCCGCCATAGCCCGACTTCTCGATTAAAGGCGTGAAGAGCAGTTTCATGGAAGCGGCCAGCAGCAGCGCGAGCAGGAGAAAATAGCCAATGAAGGCAAGCATGAAGTCGGCTCCCCAAACGATTCGACCGATCGAGTAACGGCATCTTGGCCCGTTTCTTTATCGGTTTGGCATGTTCCATGGCGGGGCAAGGTAACCAACTCGGTCAAGAACTGTGGTCGTCTGGCGACGGTGCTCGGCCAAATTATCTTCATTCCTCCCCGTTCTCGCACTTGCACGGCGAGGGACCACGCGTTTTCCTCACGGAGCCCCGACCCCACTTCTCGCTTCGCACGGTCAATGGTACGGCGGGCACTGCGTCGGGCGATTGGCGATTTAGGGAGCGCTCCGGCGGCCGCTGAGATGGCAAGTACCGGAAGAGTTGAAGTGTCGAGATATGCCGAAGACGGAAGGATGCTTGACTGAGCCGCGCCCGCCATTTGTACCTAATTCTAGGGATATGCCTCGCGAAATATAGCTGTCAGACTCTGTGAGCTGGCGACCAGGTCAATCCAGGTTGCGTGCCGCGATGTACGCGCTTGCCGGAATAGCAACGCCGGGGCGTCAAATCACAGGGCGACTGTCGTTCCCCCCCAGTAAGAACACTAGAAAGGTCAGACAATGACATTCCGGATGATTCGGAATTGGCTGCTCACGCTAAGCAGCGTATTCCTGCTGGCCGCGTGTGGCGACGGCAAAGACCTACCGGGCGGCGTGACGAGCGAGCCAGCGAGTCCCCTGAGCTATCAATTGAGCTTGACGCCAACGCTCGGGCAGGTTGCCATTGGCAAGACGCTGGCGCTGATCGCCACCCTCACAGACAACCAAGGTCGTACAATATCCAACCCTTCGGTCACATTCGCCAGCAGCGACCCAGCTGCGGCAAGCGTCACCAATGACGGTTTGGTGACGGGCATAAAAGCCGGCACTGTTACGGTGACGGCTCACGTCACTGCGCCCGATGGCAGCGCCTTGAGTCAGCACACTGTCCTGACAGTGCTCGGCCCCGCTCTCACCTACAACCTGGCACTCACCCATCCGACCCTGAATCTGCAGTATAACCAACCGACCACAACCACCGCGGCACTCTTGCGCAGCGATGGCTCCGATGTGACCGCTCAAGCCACAGGCTGGACTTGGACTAGCAGCGACTCCTCGGCAGTGTCGACTGTCTCGATGGGCTCCAGCGCGACGCTGACCGCCCATAACACCTCTGCAAATACCTCGGCAGCGGCCAACATCGTGATACGAGCTATCGCGCCGGATGGAAGCGTGGTTAGTGGCCAGATTGCCGCAACAGCACTGCCCAACTATACCTATCAAATTAATCTCTCCACCTCCGTGGCCAGGATTGCCACTGATAGGTCCGAGACGATCAGTGCTCGCGTCATCCGTAGCGACGGCGCGGACGTGACGAGCCAGTTCACCAACTGGAACTGGAGTTGGCCCCCGTATCCCGTTCCCGGGGCGGTGTTTATTCGCCTCTCCACATCTTCCGACGGGGCCGTTGCGACGTTTTCCTCAGTCGTGCCGAGTGGTCGGGGGACATTCGGTGCCGCGTTTACCAATACCGTAACCGTCTCTGCCGACGGGCCTGCCGGCACCACGCCCGCACCACCGGCATCGCTGTCGCTCGCGCAGTACCGCGCATACTCCGTCATAACGAATTTTCCGACCGGCACCGTAAATTCGCCAATTCTTCTGACGGCACAGGTCGTGCACACTAGCGACGATGCGCAGCCGGATGTCACTTCGCAATGTGCGCCTCAGTACTGGACGCCCAATGGGGTGACGTTGTCTACTACGGGCAACCCCGACGGTCAAGCTTTCGCGACAGCTGCGGCGCCGGGTAGCTTCGATGCAACGTTCGAATGTCAACTCTGGCTAAACGGAATTTTCTATAATCTGGTTACGCCTATCGCAATCCAGGTCTTCTGAGTTGTCGGGATGGAGAAGCACATTACCTCTCAGGATCGGCGATGCGGCATAGCACATGCCACAGGTATGCCTCAAAATTGAGGTCATTAAGCTTCGCGCAGCCGATTAGGGCATACCGAGCGAATTGGTTACTCGGCATCTCGCTGTGTCCAATCTCTTTGAGGTTCGAACTGATGCGCCCACGCTGCTGCTGATGTCTGCAAAGCGACCAAGCCCGGCGCGACGTTGACAACTGCGCCAACTCGCGCATCCGCGTGGACCGGCTTGCCAAGGTGTTGGACAAGCGCCCTAACCTGGACTGCGTCAGGGACGGCGTGGGTTGAGATCGAAGCAATGGTGCGCGTGCACTGCAAGCCGGCACAACCGCTTGACCTACCTGATCGGTCTGCCCACCTCCGCAGCCTACAACGCACTAGCCGTGCCCGCGTACTGGTCACCCGTGTTCAGCTCATCCCAAAGACGGCGATGGACTTCTACCGCGCCGGGGCCACCAAAGACCACGCCAAGACCGGCCGCCCGGTCGACCACGACTTCCAGCTCCAGTACTTGGACATCCGTAACCGAGAGCACGGATACGCAGTGTCGATGTTCAAGGCTGACGCCAGCTTATGAGCAACGACGCTTGCCCGGAGGGCGTCCGCTGACAGACTTCCTGATCACGAGAAATCGGCAAGCTGGACGCCCCGATCAATAAGCCAGCCCGGCAATAAGTGTATTGAAACCTTGAGTTGAAGCGGTAAAAGCCGAGAATGCCGCCTTATCTTGCCCCGCGCCTGCTAGCATGCCTCGAGACGCCATCCGCCTTCAGTGGCCACCAGCCGCTCTGTCAATGCTAGGCTGCTCAGGAAGGCATCGTCGTGCGACACTACCAGCATCGCGCCGGGGTAACCACGCAGCATGGCTTCCAAGGCCTGTGTCGACGGCAGATCAAGGTGGTTGCTGGGTTCGTCAAGCAGCAGCAGCTGTGGGGGCGAATCTGCATACAGCGCGCAAGCCAGCGCTGCCTTCAGTTGTTCGCCGCCACTAAGCGCCCCACTCGGCGCGACGATCTTCCCGGCATCGAGGCCAAGGTGAGCCAGCATCATCCGCAGATGACCTTCGGTAGCCGTGCGGTTGACGGTCCGGAGTTGCGCCAGCACGGACTGTGCTCGGTCGAGGCTAACCAGCCGCTGGTCCAGATAAACAGTGTCGGCCGCCCGGCGACAACTCCCCGCCAATGGCTCGAGTTGGCCGGCCAGAACCTTCAGCAGCGTGGATTTTCCGCACCCATTGGGGCCAACCACCGCAATGCGCTGCCGCCCCTGCACGATCAGGTCCACGCGATCCATGGGAGGGGATACAAACGGCAGTACGGCCCCCTCGAGCGCCACTACGCGACGATGCGCAACCAGGCCCGCCTGCGCTGCCGGCAACGCATGCAGCACGATCGGTGTCGCAGCGTCCACGTGCAGCGCGGCAGTCCGTACCCGGTCAGCAAGGTCGGCCCGGGCGGCCGCATGCTGCTGCCGAAGCTTGCCGGCCGACATTTCACTCCGGGCCTTTTGCCCGCCCAGCAGGATTTTTGCCTGGTTGGCGTCCTTCCCGGCCCGGTCCGCGCGTGCCTGCCTGCGCTGCTGCCGCGCCATCTGTTCGCGCATGGAACGCTCGTCGCGCTTGCGCTCCTGCTTGCGTTGTTCAAGTTGGGCGATCGCGTTCTGCTGGGCCAGCACCTTGCTTTCGGCATAGCACGTGTAGTTGCCCCCGTAGCTCTGCAGCCCCAGGGAAGACAACTCCACGATGCGCGCCATGCTGTCCAGCAACACGCGGTCGTGGCTGATCACAAGCAGACCACGCGGCCAGCGCTGCAACTGCCTGAGCAGCGACTGGCGGGCAGAGCGATCCAGGTGGTTGGTCGGCTCATCGAGAATCAGAAAATCGGCGTTCGAAAGCATTGCGCCGATCAGCGACACCCGCATGGCCTCGCCGCCGCTCAGCATCTCTGCGGCGATGTCGGCGTGCAAATGCCCGAGGCCACTTCCCTCCAGTTCGGCCTGCAGTTGCTGGCGAATGTCCCAGCGTCCCGCCACGGCGTCGAAGTCGTCGGGCGCAACGCTGCCAGCTTCGATCCGCGCCAGCGCGTCTAGCGCGGGCTGCACGCCTGCCAGGCTGGCGACGGTACTGCCGTGCGGTGCGCTGACTTGCTGGGCGAGGTAGTGCACCGGCCCCGAAGCTGTGCAGCGTCCCGCGCTGGGCTGCAGCTGTCCGGCCAGAATCTGCGCCAGCACAGATTTACCCGCACCGTTGCGGCCGACCAGCCCGGTCGGGCGACCGTCAAGCGTTTCGTCGAGATGTGAGAACAGCGTCCTGCCGTCGGGCAGGACATAAGAAAGGCGGTCAAGCCTGAGAGAGGGGTCCGTCATGCGTGGATTCCAAAGGATGCCAAGAACTCCCCCGCGTACCGGACATATCGCGTTGAAAAAGCGCGTATCGCGCCCGTCGGTAAGGGGTTGGTGGAGACTGGCCGTCTTACGACGGCAGCATCAATGGCGCATGGGTGGGTACCTCGGTTTCGGGAAAAGAAGGGGTCATTGTAGACCCGTGCGCGGCAGATTGCACGGTGGCGCCGAAGTGTTGCCCTCCGGATGCAACAGCACCATAGTGGCCGGCTCTTGCTTTAACGCGCGTCTTTGGCCTGCCCCGGCCCTGACCGTGCGGCGTCCAAGTTGGCGGGATATTGCTCTGGATTTCCGCGCCGTGCGCCGCACGTCCGCCCGGTATCGGAAGACGTTTGACGCGCCGGCTTGTATCAAACGCCACAGCCGTAAGACTTCAACGTAAGCTCAAGTGATGGCCAGTCGCTGAGCAGCACGTTGCAACGCCACACCTACATGAATAACCGCTTTCTCTGCGGCCTTGTCTTTCAGGCCAGCCTCACCTTCGAATGCCTGGTGGGCAAGGCCGAGTGCGAACGCATCGGGAAGCACCATGACGCCCAGCTTGTCCAGCACAGTGCGCATGGACAGTTGCGAACGTATTCCCCCCAGTTGCCCTGGTGATGCGGAGACCATTGCGGCTACCTTGCCTGCCAGCAACGCCACTCCCGATGTACCGTCCTTCTGAGGGCGACTTACCCAATCCAGCGCGTTCTTCAGCAGCGCGCTATACCCGCCGTTGTATTCCGGCGTTGCAATCAGCAGTGCGTGGTGCTCGGCGAACACCGATTGCAGACGACGCACCTCGGGGGGAATGCCGTGATCGGCCTCTAGGTCGCCGTCATAGATCGGTAACACGAAGTCGCTAAGCCGGATCGACGTGACGGTGGCGCCTGCATCGCGTGCACCGTTTGCCGCGATATCGAGCAGCTTCTGATTCAGCGAGCCGCGCCGCACACTGCCGCTGACCGCAAGGATTTTGACACTCATGACAACTCCTATATTCACTTCGACGCTACTGCGGCGCTGGGGGTCCGGCACTCGATTTCGCCGCCGGGCAGAAAGTACATCATTAGCGCCCTGCTCTTGACGATGGGAAAATTCTTGGCAGTGCCACGCGGTCGCACCTTTGTCGTTGTGTGCTTGTCATTCAGGTCTCTTCCAACTTATTGCTACAGGCTACCGACTTGCCACCGTCGAAGAGGAGTCTGAAAGCCGAGTTTCCCGAACCATAATCCATCATGGACGGCACTGCTATTTCATGCAGTTATATCAGCTGTACGGTCGCAGTTCTTTCGTATTTGCACGCAATCTCCACGTGCGCCCGCGGATGGCTAGCAGCGAAAATCCTGCATCGGACGCTGACTGCCGCGAATTTGCTACGGTGTCTACTTCGTAATCTCAGCGTTTCCGAAGGCGCCCCTGAACGAAACGGCGGCGATCCTCCCAAAGTGCCCTAGTTTCGCCGAGCGATCCTCCAAATGATTTTTGATCGAGTTCGCGTAGACTGGCTTCGATGGCATTGGCGGCGTAGCGGGCAGCGAAACTGACCGTTCAACACGCACATGGGCAGACTATGAGAAAGCCATACCCCAAGCCGCCAACTTCACGCTCCCGCTGAGGGCCTTCTGAGCAATGGCTCGAAACGCCGCGTCCTTTCCTCGGGAATAGCCTCAATGCCGATGCCGGCGCATTTGCTCGCGCAATTGCTAATTTGGCGGGTCCGGGAATACTGGCAACCCTTGGACTATCAACGATGGCAACCCAGCTGGTACTGTTGGTCTCTCAGTGTCCTGTGGCTTTGCTTGAGCTGGTCCATTTGTTGCCAGGCGTTAGGCTGACGCATGGCGATCTCGATGGAGCGAATCTGGGAATCGATGGATTGGCACTGGCCACGCAAATTGGATGCCGCGACGTAGTCCTGCTGTTGCTGCTGAGCGACCTGTGCTTGGTACTGGCGACTTTCAGCGGCCTTACTCGCCAAATACCGCTGTTCGAGTTGCAGGACATTGGCCGACTTGCCGATAGTGGAAACAGCCCCTCCTGTGCCCGACGTAATGTCAGTGAAGCCAGCAGGGCAGAATTGGTCCTGTGTGTAGATGACCTGGCGCTGGTTACGACATTTGGCAGACTCTGCGCTCGTGACCACAGCAATGAGTGCCAGAAACAGTGCGACGTTACGCATTCCGCGACAGTATTTTGGTGTACAGATCGCGCAACATTAGCATGCGGTCGTCTGTGCAACCCTGCCCCCAAAGTTGGGGTATCGGAACGATGGATGTCCCGTTATGTCGTGCACATCGCCGGCCGAACTCGTTACCTCGCTGCCGAGGCTTGCGGCGCCGGCAGCGGACGATACGGTTGCTTGCGCGCACACAGAGCGCGCGCGAGTATTGTCATGGAAATGCCAGTTTCTGTCCTTGAAGCACGTATACGGAGTCGGAAACTGAGACGCCGACCTCGCGCGGCCGTGGACTCACTGAAATTACCCAGTTGGCCTGTGGCTATTACCACAAGCGCAAACCCAACGACTGGCCTGCCACCTCGTCGGCAGCAAGGGCGCCACGCGCGTGTTCCCACAGTTTGAGGGGACCACCGCGGTCAACCCCAACAAACTCCACGCCGGTCAACATAATCCCTTGCGGGCGCCGACACGCGGTCCCAGCCGAAGGCGCCGTCATTTGCTGTCATGCCTGCTTTTGCGCATCGGCTGGACGATCTCGAGGTAGCCGAAATGGCCACGTTTCTGCGCCATGATTGGAACAACCGCGCCGCCGCCGTCACTGAGCGCAATCTGAAGGCAGTGCGCGCAACGCTGACGACAGCGCACTGAGGGCGGCTCGGCACTCCTCCAACGATCGAATCACCTTCTCGCCGTTGCGAGCCGTGGTATCGGATTTGCTCGAGAGCTTGGCCGCTGTCTTCCAATCGTGGTGCTTTGGCCTGCAATTCGGAGCGCGCAGGCCGCGGCCCAAAAGGCAGAAGTGTGCCGAGCTTATGGCCGGCAAGCGGGCACTCGTCAGCAGATGATCGCTACATGCAATTTCTCATCTCCGGGGCGGCATCAATTCCATACGGTGCGTTTGGGTTTGCACTGCCGGGCATCGTACAACGTGGATCGCTTACGAAAAAAATCCACTTCCACCATTTCATGGATGCCGTGGCCGCCAGCGCACAGGTGGATGGTCGCTGCCCTAACAACTCTCAAAGCGTGATCAAACAAGGGGCACGCGAAAAGCGGGCAAGCGCCCCAACTTGCAATACCCCGCAAAGAATCACCGTAACCGACCGATGAGCGTAACAACCGATGCATCCAATTCCAGCCGCCCGCTCCGCGGTTCCCCTCCAAAGCGGGGTCAAAACCGTGTTTGCATCGCCGAAGAAACTGTGTTGGCCGTCACTCTACCTACCTGTCCACTATAGCCCAACGATCAAAGGCCAAACGTGGTCGATGTCTCGCGTAGGCAACAGCCATGAAAACGTTAGCATCGTCTAACCATCCACTATTGCGAAGCTTACTTTCAGTACATCCTGACGTCATGAAACCCTTCTGGTTCATAACCGCCAAGTGGCGCGATGCCACGCTAGACCAGCGCTTGTACTTCCTGGGGGAAACGTTGGCGTTCGTGACGGCGGCTCTCTTGATTGCGCTTCGTCCCCAGACTTTCACGTCGCTATCTTGGCCATCACTATGCGCGATGCTGTTGATTACCTTGGGATTCCTGGCGTGGGTAATCCCCCGGGCAATCAGGCTTTGGCACTCGAAGTACGGCCGGTACCCCTTTCTGTTGCTGAATGGGCTCGCAGTCCCGTTCGCGTTCGGTGTGAGCCGGCACGCGACGGCTACCGCCACCCAGTTGCCACCGCAGTCCTTTGATCTCACCGTCATGTTGTTCGCCCTACTCGCCGTGCCAGTCATCTGGTGCATCATTGTTTCCGTAGGCCTAGTCGTCGGCATGTGCATAGCCGGATTGGTGCTACTGCTGGCTCGGTTGGCTCAAAGCGTCGTGGGCCCAATCTCAATCTTCAGTTCCGGCAATGTAACGCAACGCTTGGACCTAAGGTTGCGATCGTTCCAGAACACTGTTTTACGGAATCTGGTTGGCATGTCGGGAGCGGGCATTGTGATTGGCGTTGTCGTGGCGGGCTACAGTTCAGCGTTCATGAACACCGCCGTGATACGATTGATCGCCTACAAATTGGACTTCGCGCATGCGGCACGGTACCCTGCCATCGATCATGCAGACAAGATGCGCCTTCTTGACAACGGCGTAATAGCATATGCGCGAATGGAAGGGCTTAGTGTCAAATTCAAGGTGTGCGAAAGCTTGAACACCAAGTGTGCAGATGTTTGGTATTGATCGGATGCCAGAGCGTAAGAGAAGCTTGAGGCCAAGGGCCCGCACGAAGATGCCTTCGTCCGCTACGAGGTGGCCAAAGTCACGGAGCGCACTCCACCCAAATCAGAATTTCCTCTGGAATGGCCCTAGGGCCGTCTGAACATGGCCGCGCGGACAGCTTGGCGGACCGCGCGCTAACGGTACGCGTGATCGTCCACAACGCGGGCGACGGTCAGTAGTGCTTGCCGCAACGTCTCGACGTTGACGGAACCGAGTGCCAGCCGGATGGCATGCGGCACATGCTTCGCTGCTGCAAAGGGATGTGCGGTGGATACCGAGATGCGCTGCGCGAGCAACGTCTTCGCGATGGCGTCGGCACGCGCTTCTTCAGGCAGCGGCAGCCAGACGAAGTACGACGCGGGATGCCGGACGAGATCCAGATGCCCGAGCACTTCGGTCACGATGCCCTGGCGTACTGCAGCGTCTCTTCGCTTCTCCGCTTCCAGCCGCGCAACCGTCCCGTCCTCGATCCAGCCACAGGCAATGGCGGTCATCGTGGTTGGCGTATGCCAGGTGGTTGCGCGGATCGTGCGCTCCAATTTTGGTATCCATGCCTGTGGGGCGCATACCGGGCCCACGCGCAATCCCGTTGCCACACTCTTGGAGAGGCTGGATACATAGACTGTCAATTCCGGTGCCAATGCAGCCAGGGGCGGTGGCGCGTCCGCTTCCAGGAACGCGTATGCCGCGTCCTCGATCAGGAGCAGGCCATGCTGTCGGACGATGGCGACCAGATCGCGCCGGCGGCGCGCGCTCATGACCCAGCCAAGCGGATTGTGCAGCGTCGGCATCGTGTGCACGGCACGCACCCGGCGTTGCCGACACAGCGCCGCCAAAGCGTCCAGGTCCGGGCCCTTGGTTCCCGCGGGAATTGCCGCCAGTTCCAGCCGGCACGCTTCGGCGGTGAGCTTGAAGCCCGGGTATGTCAACGCGTCGACAGCGACCACATCTCCGGGCTCCAGCAGCGCCATCGCCGTGACCGTCAAGCCATGCTGTCCGCCGCTTACCAGCACCGTGTTATCTGCCGTCGCCGGCAATCCGCGTGCCGCGAGATGGTGAGCCATCGTCTCGCGGTCGCGCATTCTGCCGCCATGTGGATGGTATTTGAGCAACGCTTCAAGGTTGCCGGAGCCGGCCAGTTCGCGCAGCGCCGTCCTGAGCAGATCGCCCTGGCCCGGCATCGACGGATTGTTGAAGCTCAGATCGACCGTGTCGTCGCCCCACGGCTGCAGGTCGATGCCGTGTCCCCGCGGCAGCACTTCCTTGACGAACGTTCCCCTGCCGGTCTCGCCGCTTACCAGCCCCATCGCGTGCAGTTCCGCGTAGACACGCGTCGCCGTTACCAGCCCCAGGCCTTCACGGGCGGCAAGCTCTCGATGAGTGGGCAACCGGGTGCCGGGACGCAAGCAGCCTTCCTGAATGTCTGCGGCGAACTGGTCGACCAGTTGGTTGTAGCGGTGTCGGGGCATGGCGATCGGGTGCAGGACAATGGCAGGAATGTACTGATTATGGCTTCGGGATACGCAGATCGCGCGAAACCAGCACACCCGTCAGATATGTCGCGGCGCCGAAGACCCCTAAGTTTACTTCGCGTACGAAACATCTATATACTTCGCATGCGAACTTAAACCCAGGAGACCAGCATGCCCCCGGAAATTCACATCGACCTAGCCCATGGCGTCTTAACGCTGACGCTTGCCCGGCCGGACAAGAAGAACGCATTGACCAACGAGATGTACGGCACACTCGCCGACGCGATCGAAGGTGCCGAACTTGACGCCAACGTCCGCGTTGTGCTGATTCAAGGGGATGGCGACATGTTTACGGCAGGCAACGACGTGAGCGAGTTCGCGGCAATCGCAGTCGGGAACGGCCCCAGCGAGCGGCATGTCCACCGCTTCCTGCATGCATTGGCAAAGGCCACGGTGCCCATCGTTGCAGCGGTCCATGGCAAGGCGGTGGGCGTCGGTACCACGATGCTGCTCCATTGCGACTACGTGCTGCTAGCCCAGGATGCGCAACTGATCACGCCGTTCGTGAACCTGGCGCTGGTGCCCGAAGCGGCGTCGAGCCATCTGCTGCCGCTGCGCATCGGCCATGCCAGGGCCTTTGAGATGTTTGCGATGGGAGATCCGCTCGGCGCGCAGACCGCGTTGGCCTGGGGGCTGGCCAACAAGGTTTGCGCCAATGACCTGCTCCGTGCCGAGGCACGCCTGACGGCTGAACGCATCGCCGCCAAGCCAGCGGGTTCGCTGAGCGCGATGAAGGCACTGATGCGTCAGGCCGAGATGCTGGTGTCACAGATGGATATGGAAAGCGCGAAGTTTCAGGAGCGGCTGACGAGCGCGGAAGCCCGCGAGGCATTCGCCGCCTTTGCCGCAAAGCGCAAGCCGGATTTTTCAAAAATCAGCCAGCAATAGGCCATCGCGCTGCCCAGCCTTGGACCAGGCTAGTCGTCGCCCTCGCCTGCTTCGCCGGCAAGCGGAAACCTGGTCTGCAGGCTGGTCAGCCACCGCGCCACCACATCGATTTCGGCTTCCGTAAACCCTTCGGTCAGCTTGACGTTGAGGTCCGTCATGCCGGCCTTGGAGCGCTGGCGCGCCGAACGCCCTGCATCCGTCAGCCACAGCCGCGATGCGCGACCATCATTCTCGTCCGCACGTCGCTCGATCAGGCCTGCTCTTTCCGTACGGTCAGCCAGACCGCTCATTCCCGGCGCGCCTAGGTCCAGCGCAGCCGCGGCTTCGCTCATCAGGGCGCCGTCGTGCGTACCGAGAAAGAACAGCAGACCCGATTGCGCCGCCGTTACGCCGCCTCGGGCGGCACGGGCCTGCGACCAGCGCTGCAGACGGCGCTGCCCAACGTTCAGCAGATAGACCAAGCGATGTTTCATGATCAAGCAGGAAGCGTGGATCGATTTAATTCGCACGCGAATCATATCACGCACCTTCGATACTTCCTGGCTCCGCTGACGGGACGAGACGCCCCGTCAGAGCCACGCGAATTGTATCCATGACAATGATTTGATTGTATTGCCATGCAGGCCTACGCTGTTTTCAACGCTTGGTCTTTGTAGTCACATCATGGAACTGAATATCACCACCATCCTCATCACCTTTGCCGGCGTCTTCCTGATCTGCTTTATGAAAGGTGCCTTCGGCGGGGGCTTTGCCATCGTCGGCATTCCACTGTTGTCGCTTGTCATGGATCCCGTCTCGGCTGGCGGCCTGCTGGCGCCGCTCTTTATCGCCATGGATTTGTTCAGCCTGCGCTACTGGAAGCCATCGACGTGGTCGAAGCCCGACCTGCTTTTGCTGATACCGGCGCTGGTGGTCGGCATCGGGCTCGGCTATGCGCTGTTTCGAGTACTGGACCACCGCGCCATCTCCATCGTCATGGCATTGGTCACGCTGAGTTTTGTTGGGCTGTGGTTCCTGCGGGGCGGCGATGTCGCGGTACAGCGCCGCTCGTCGCCCAAGGCCGTGGCGGCTGGCCTGACGTCGGGAGTCACCACCATGGTCGCCCACTCAGGCGGGCCGCCGCTGGCCATGTACCTGTTGCCGCTGGGCCTGAGCAAGCAGGTCTACGCGGGAACCACCAGCATGTTCTTTACCGTGGGCAACGTCCTCAAGGCAGTGCCATGGCTAGCGCTGGCCCGGCCCGTTGGCGCAGTCTGGACGCTGATGGCGATTTGCCTTTTGGCCGTACCGGCAGGCGTCTGGCTCGGCTGGCGTCTGCATGGGCGACTCGATCAACGGCAGATGTACCGCGCGTGCTACGGCCTGCTGGTTCTCACCGCTTTGAAGTTGTTGTGGGACGGTACCTCAGGCTATCTCGGGTGGCGTTAGCGACAGGCCGATACGCGCACGAGACTGGACCTTTCAGGGTAGTTTCATAAAGGGAAGACGCTCACGCGGCGTGAAAACACTGTAAGCAGGGGCTTCAGTATTGCATTTGAACCACCCCGTTTTCCTGATTAGCTGTATGGTTGGTTCAATAAATAGGTCAGCGCGACCCCCGCGCAGAGTCGTTCGTTCCTTGTGGGCGATGCCACGTCGATCGGGTACGTTCATGAACCGAGACAAAGCCAGCAACTCCGCCTCCGTACACCGGCTGCCATACCTCTGTTTGCGAACTCGTTCGCGCATTTCACGAGGATTTCGGCTCGTGGAGCGGCTCGGCCATCCGGCGATGCTGTTCGGCCAGAGCGTCCGACGGCGTGACTGCAGCAATTGCTGCGCGCAGCTTATTCTGCCAGCCGGTGACGACGTCACCTTCGCCGTTCATCATCGCGTCGAAGCCGGCTTGGGCAACTTCTGCAGGATCGTCTTTCTTTCCTTGTCCCACCCGTGTGTCAAGCATGTCGGCCCGGGCGAAGAACTCGGTCTCAGTGGCGCCCGGCATCAGGCACGACACCGTCACGCCGGAGTCGCGCAACTCATGCCGTAGCGCAAACGAGAACGAGTCGAGAAACGCCTTCGACGCGTTGTAGACGGCTTGGTACGTGCCCGGCATCAGCCCGGCGATCGATCCCGTGATCAGGATGCGGCCAGACTGCTGTGCGCGCATCATCCTGCCAATGCTGTGCAGCAAATACACCGTGCCGGTAACGTTGGTTTCTATCACATGGGCGATGTCGGTGAAGTCTTGGTCCAGAAACGCGTGTCCCAGGCCCCGGCCGGCGTTCGCACACAGCACGTCAACCCGCCGGCCCCCCAGCGCGGCCAGCAGCTGGTCGACGCCCGAGCGTGTCGAAAGGTCCGCCTGGACGGCTTCGACCGTCGTGCCTTCGGTGCCCAGCGACGTAGCGGCGGTATTGATGGAGGGTTCGTCTGCCACGATGAGCAAGTCCATGCCGTGGCGCGCACAGCATCGCGCAAGATGGAATCCGATGCCCGACGAGGCGCCGGTAACAACGGCAAGCTGGCGAAGGGCGGCGGCGGATGTAGACCGCCCTGCTACGGTGTCAACGCTGGTGGTCGAGGTAATGGGGGAGTCGGATGGATCGGGCTTGGTCATGGCGAATTCGATGTAAGAAAAATTGCGGAAGCCACCAAACGAAGCTGCAAGGGGCGTACCAAGTAACTGGCCCACAGCAAGTCCGAAGTTGCTGGCACACGAGTGCAAAGTACGACGGCACTCGTGCATTTCCTACACCACTGCACGGGCTCAGAGTTCCCCAGCGATTAGATGGCGTGCGCCGCCACCTTTGTGCGGCCGGCACTGAGTGTGCACCACGCAGTGCGGTGTAGCGCATGGCGAGTCATTGTCGCGAAAGCGGGAATGCTTCTTTTCCCGCAGCTGCTCCCAAGCCGTGCTTGCTGGCCTTCGCCTTGAGATCGCGGGCCATACGCTTTGATGTCGGCATCTCAGCATTTCTCGACGCCTCGCCAAACCACTTTCCACTAAGAAGTTTGCACCGTCTAGTGCGCTCTGCTCCTTCACGTCGCGAGCAGAAATGACCCATTTAGTCTATGTGGTTGCTGTAGGAGAATGGGCATACTGAACTGCCAGCGAATGCAACACTGCCGCCGGTGGCCACGGCCGAGCGCCCTCATTTTGCGTGATGGGCTGGCTCAACTACGTTTGTCTAGTGCTTTGCACACGTCCTAGTCGATACCGCGCCACTCAATCGCCTGTGCACGCCACGAATCAATCGAACCCTGCTGTGTTGTCGTCCATACTCGACACGCTAGCGGAAACTAGGAAGCCCAGTGAGTCCGTCGGTCAGCGCAGGATTCTTGCACTTCTGTTGCAGGGCCATAAGCTGTTCATGCTCCGATCGCCGATTGACGGACGTGTTGTCGGCCGTAGCTGGGTGCAACTCGCTATTTTCCCATCATCCTGGAGCGGCCCCTTGAATCTCAGGACATCCGGCACCTCTTACAATAAGAGGTAGTCTTGTGACTAGTTTCAAGCCTAGGCAAATCGTGGAAAGCATCGAAATTCTTACCGAACCTGAGCGGCGGCGGCGCCGTTCAGTCCAAGAAAAGCTCGCCATCGTTCAGGAAACGATGGAGCCGGGTGCCACGGTTTCGGCGGTTGCCCGACGGCATGGGCTCAATCCCAATCAGGTGTTCGCATGGCGCAAGCAATACCAGGAAGGAAGCCTGGCCGCTGTGAGCGCTGGCGAAGCTGTGGTCCCGGCCTCGCAGTTGGCTGCAGCGATGAAGGAGATCAGGGAACTGCAGCGGCTACTCGGAAAGAAAACGCAGGAAGCCGAGATCCTGAAGGAAGCCGTGGAGTACGGGCGCTCAAAAAACTGGATTGCGCGCTCGCCCTTACTGCCCGGGGACGACCAATGAAGACGGTCTGCGATGTCCTTGGCGTGGCGCGCTCTGCGGTGGCAGCGAAACAGGCCCGTTCGTCGGAATGGCGGGATGGCCGCCGCGCCCGCCAATACGACGACAGGGCGCTGGTGGCTGAAATCCATGAGCTGGTTGCGGGCCTGCCGACATACGGCTACCGAAGGGTCTGGGCTTTGCTACGGCGCAGTCATGAGCTGAGCGGGGCCTCGCCCGTGAACGCAAAGCGTGTTTATCGTGTGATGCACGACCACCAGTTGCTGCTTCGCCGGCCTGGGCGACGACTCGATACACGTCGCCATGACGGTCGGGTCGCTGTCGACCGTAGCAATACCCGCTGGTGTTCAGACGGCTTTGAATTCCGTTGCGACGATGGTTCGCCGCTACGCGTCACCTTTGCGCTCGATTGCCATGACCGAGAAGCCATTAGTTGGGCGGCGACCACCGGCGGGCACAGTGGGGATATTGTTCGAGATGTCATGCTGGCGGCCGTCGAGCAGCGCTTTGGCGCCGTGCAGACCGAGCAAACCATCGAATGGCTCTCGGACAACGGCTCGGCGTACATCGACCATCGTACGCGCAGCTTCGCGCGGGAACTGGGCCTGGAGCCACTGACCACGCCGGTGCGTTCTCCGCAGAGCAACGGTATGGCCGAATCCTTCGTCAAGACCATGAAGCGCGATTACATCGCGTTCATGAACAAGCCCGACGTGCCGACCGCGCTCTCTCAGCTAACGGTCGCGTTCGAGCAATACAATGACTGGCATCCGCATAAAGCGTTGAAGTATCGTTCGCCTCGGGAGTTCCGACGCGCCGCAACATCATCAACTTAACGGTGTTCGGGTGTCCTGAGTTACAGGGTCAACTCCACATCCCACCTTGGCCGACATCGGGAGCGGGCCCAGTCCCTGTCCCCATACCCCCGCGCATCATGCCGTGGTTACTCATGTTTGGCATCACTTCTTCCATGATGGCCATGTGTTGCGCCATCATTTCATGGCACATTTTCAATTGAGCCGGCGAGGGTTGCCCCTTGTCGGCGCCCTGCATCTTCATGTTTGTCATGTCCTTGTGCATAATGGCCATGACTTCCCGCACCACCATATTGCGCTCTTCCAGTAGCGCCAGCCGCTCGTCCGGAGTATCAGCTCGAGACAGTCGTTCCCGTATAGCCCGGAGGTGTGCGATGTGTGCATCAAGATCTTGGTTTCCTGTAGCTTGAGGGGCGGCGCCCTGTGCGGCTGCGCGTGTGGGCGTCTTCGCCGTTCTCTTGGCGTCTTGCCCAGGGTGATGCTGCTCATGCTCAGCGTCCGTTGGCGACGAAGCCGAAAAAGCTGCAGTTGCCCAAGCAAGGGTGACAGCGGCTATGACTATCGGAAGGCGGCGAATGTGGGTCATGCAAAATCTCCTCACAGCTGCCAAAGCCGATCTCATTTTTCCACTATACGTTTGCCGCTTGCAGCCACGTTGACGAGAGTCAACCAGTGGTGCCTTTAAAAAGGCAGTTGTGTAGGTTCGGCGCTGGAGACGTGGAGTCGGACGTGCACTCCGATGCATCCGCGGCAGCGTGCCACCTTAAGAGAGAAGTCGCACGGCAGTTCAGCACTCATTCGGGCGCCATCACAACCTCGCGTAGTACTTTGCGCAATGGATTTCCGAAACATTGATCTACAGCAAGCGCCCTCCGCAACCTAACGCTACCCTCCAAGGCGATACCCTCCAAGACACGTCCTTTGGTGCTACGCACATAGCAGCGAGCGCGCGTCGGTCACAAGCCTCCTCAACGTTCGGCTGGAGCATTGCCATGACCACTGCCACGGTTTCCATCCCGCAAACAACAGCCTCTCGCCTGTATGCTCTGGGACGCTCCCTGCTCGGATTGCTTTTTTTGATTTCCGGTTTTCTGAAAATCACGAGCTTCGCAGGATATTCCGCCTGGATGGCGAGCGCCTACCTACCATCACCAGGCCTTTTGCTCATCCTCACCATGACAACCGAGATCGCCGGCGGTCTCACCCTGATTTCCGGATGGAACGCACGCTGGGGAGCATTTGCCTTGGCTATTTTCCTGGTCCCCACCACCTTGATCTTCCACGGTTTTTGGCGCGCCGATCTGGCTGACTCCTGGAACCAGCTCAATCACATTCTGAAGAACATCGGGATCTTGGGCGGCCTGATTTCCGTATTCGCGTCCGAATCGGCGCGCGTGAAGCACCGGACCATGACCGAGGCTGGGTAATTGGCACAGTCGACGAGCTTGCATTCCTAGATCGGAGCAACCGCGCGTGGCTGCCTGGACGCCGACATCCGCAGAAGTGCGACGGTGAAACTCCCGCTATCGTTAGCATCGGTCTCTATCAACCAAGACGCCAGAGTCGGCCGCGCGCGAATGGCAAATGCGGCTAACGCCGTCGAATTGCGGCCATAGCTAAAGCGCCGGCCGCAGCCGAAACGGCGGCGATGATGCCGATGGTTTGCCAGGGATGATCTTGGACGTATCGGTCGGTAGAATCGGCCCACAATGCGGCATGTTTGCGCCCGTTTGCACCGGTAGCCTCGAGCCGCGCCCGAAGTAATTGCAATCGCGTGGCGATTTCTGCGGTTGCCAAGGCCTTTCCCGCATTCGCGCCGCCTTTCACATCCCGTACGAGCGCCTGGGCATCGGCGAGAAGCGCGTTGAGATCCTCCACCAGCGCATCGCGATGTGCCATGAAGTCGGTGCGAATGTCATTCATCGTTTTCTCCTTGCGCAGTGTTGTCCAACCCAACCGGTAACCGAGGGTCGCACAGAGCAGACTACAGAACGTATGGCCCACTCTCATTGGGATAGATCAACGGTTACGCATGCGGCCGCCTTGGCGGCTTTGGACCCCGCCGGAATTCCGACCAACTGGTTGGAACTTGCATCGCGTCGGGCGCGCATCAGTAGCATGCAACGCGACGCGAGTAGCCGATCGTCCAGTCGCGCCATCGCTTCCTGCAGACGCTTGATCTCCACATCCTGCACGCCGGGCATCTGCTTGCTTCGTGCCAACTCGGCGTGCAGGGCTCTGCGAATTTCACTTACAAGTTCAGGGCG